>Ga0214202_1000012_pt1 | contig 126734 bp, 110 predicted proteins | sample TroBogEpilimnion_9_FD_153040 | JGI IMG/M metagenome (GOLD analysis project Ga0214202, IMG submission 153040) | Freshwater microbial communities from Trout Bog Lake, WI - 03JUN2009 epilimnion | ecosystem: Environmental > Aquatic > Freshwater > Lake > Epilimnion/Euphotic zone | place: Trout Bog...
GTATCCTGACCTATGGCGTGGTTCTGGTCTTTAATTTCCTAACCCATCGCTTTTTTACGTTTGGGCGGTGAGAAATTTTAAAACCCGAAATCGCACTTAAACTGTTAGGCAAATTATCACATAAATTCCCTAACGTCAAGTAGGGCAGCAATACTTATGCTGCTTTAGGCTTTTTGTCCTTCATCATCGCGACGAAGCGATCAAACAGATAATGGCTATCGCGGGGGCCGGGGGAGGCTTCGGGATGGTGCTGCACGGAGAAAGCGGGTTTGTCGGTCAGCGCAATTCCGCAATTGGTGCCGTCAAACAGGGACACATGGGTTTCGACCGCGTTTTTGGGCAGACTGTCGCGGTCTACCGCAAAGCCATGATTCATCGAGACAATTTCAACCTTATTGGTGGTGAAATCCTTGACCGGATGATTGGCGCCGTGGTGGCCTTGGTGCATTTTCATGGTCTTGGCACCGACCGCTAGGGCCAGCATCTGGTGGCCCAAGCAAATGCCAAAGGTCGGGATATTGTGCTCGACCAGCGCTTTGATCACCGGCACCGAATAAGTGCCCGTGGCAGCCGGATCGCCAGGACCGTTCGACAAGAACACGCCATCGGGCTTTAACGCCTTGATGTCGTCGAAACTGGCCGTTGCGGGCACGATGGTCACGCGGCAATCGCGATCGGTCAAAAGCCGCAAAATATTGCGTTTGACGCCAAAATCGATTGCAATCACATGGTGTTGACCGTTGCCGAGCGTGCCGTAGCCCTCTTCTAAGGACCAGCTGGCTTCCGTCCAATCGAGGCCTTTTTTGAGGCCGACGCTGGGGACGAGATCGAGCCCATCCATGGAGGGCAGTTGCGCGGCTTTGGCTTTCAGCGCCGCCACATCAAACACGCCGTCTGCGCTGGTCGCGAGTACCGCATTGGCCATGCCGTGATCGCGGATATGGGCCGTTAAGGCGCGCGTATCAATGCCGGAAATGCCGGGAATATTGCGCGATTTCAACCAGCTATCGAAATGCTTGACCGCGCGCCAATTGGACGGGCTGGTGATATCGGCATGGATGACCACACCCTTTGCACCTTCGGAAACGGTCATGTCGACCGTCTCAATGTCTTCCTCATTGGTGCCGACATTGCCGATATGGGGGAAGGTGAAGGTGATGATTTGGCCCGCGTAAGAAGGGTCCGTCAGGATCTCTTCATAGCCGGTCATGGCGGTATTAAAGCAAACTTCGCCGGTGGCGGTTGTTTCCGCACCAATCGCGTGGCCCGAAAGTACGGTACCATCGGCCAGCACCAGAAGGGCGGTTGGCACTGGCTCAATCCACCCCGTGGCATCGGTGAGCGGCTGAGGGTGGAGGGAGTGCGCGGAAGAAGCTTGCTGCATGGCGGTTTTCACCCTAAACCCAATCAAATATGATCGGTTCTTAAGCGCTTTGGTGGTTGGCGTCAACTTGGCATCAGGCGAAATTCCGTATATCGATCAAGGCGTTATATTATTCATGTGGACAAGGAGAAGAGACCATGCGGGAACAGTTCACCGAGCTTTTAAAGGAAGCCATGAAGGCAGGGGACAAGCGCCGGGTTTCAACCATCCGGATGATCACTTCCGCTTTAAAAGACCGCGATATTGAGCAGCGCGGGCAGGGCAAACCGCCTTTGACGGATGAGGAAATCCTTGGCCTGTTGCAGAAAATGGTCAAGCAGCGGCAGGAATCGCTGGCGATCTATGAACAGGCTGGTCGGACCGACCTAGCCAGCCAAGAATCCGAGGAAATTCATATCCTTATGGGCTTTATGCCAGCCCAATTGGACGAAGCCGCAACAAAAGCCGCGATTGCCGATGCCATTGAGGCGACGGCGGCTGCAAGCGTTAAAGACATGGGCAAAGTGATGGCGTTTTTGAAAGAACGCTATGCCGGACAAATGGATTTCGCCAAGGCCAGCGGCGCGATTAAGGCGATGCTGTCGGGCGCCTAAGAGCACAATTTTAGGGCGAGTATGGGGTGAACGCGTCCGCATTTCGGGTAGGTAAACCCAGTGCTTCGGGTGATGGCCAAGGCGGTTGGAGTGAATATACGTAAATCGGCGATTTTCTGCACGCTTGGGTTGTAGCAAGGGCGGGCCTGACGCGCGGCGAGGGCACACTCATTGCCGTCATTGCGAGCGCCAGCGAAGCAACCCAGCTAGCGGTCATCGGTCGAGCGCGATGGCGCCGTGCCGCTTCTGCTTGAACCACCAACTGGGTTGCTTCGCGTTCGTCACTCAAAACGATTCACCGGATCGTTTTGTTTGCTTCGCAAATCGATCCTCACCTCGCAATGACGATGAGGGGTGGGGGGCGGCGGGGACTTTCGTCCCTCGCATTTATCCACACCCCGCATCTTCCCGTTTTGTTCTAGCCTCGTTTCGCGCTATGTAGTCGGCCATGAAATTCACCCCAACCATCCTGGATGAGATACGCGCCCGGCTGCCGGTTTCGTCGGTGGTGGGCAAGCGCGTTAAGCTGATCAAAGCGGGGCGCGAGTTTAAGGGGTTGTCGCCGTTTAATGCGGAGAAATCGCCGTCCTTTTTCGTCAATGACCAGAAGGGATTTTACCATGATTTCTCCTCTGGCAAGCATGGCGATATTTTCTCTTTTGTGATGGAAACCGAGGGCCTTGGCTTTGCCGAGGCGGTTGAACGCTTGGCGGCGGATGCGGGCGTGGCTTTGCCGAAAGTGTCGGCCGAGGCCGAGCGGCAGGAGGAGCGGGCCAAGGGGCTTGTTGACGTCATGGCGCTCGCGCAGGCGTTTTTTGAGGCGACGCTCAAGGGCGCGGGCGGTGGTAAAGCGCGGACCTATTTGGAGGGGCGCGGTCTATCGCGTGAGGTTTGGGCGGAATTTGGCTTGGGCTTTGCGCCCGCGGAGCGGTTTGCGCTGCGCGATCATCTGGCGGGGAAAGGGGTTTCCTCGGAAGCCATGATCGAGGCCGGGCTTTTGGTGCATGGCGAGGAGATTGCCGTTCCCTATGATCGGTTCCGTGATCGAGTGATGTTTCCGATCCATGATGTGCGGGGCCGGGTGATTGCCTTTGGCGGGCGGGCCATGGCGAAAGAGGCGCAGGCGAAATATTTGAACTCGCCGGACACGCCTTTGTTTCAAAAAGGCCGGGTGCTTTATAACCACCACCGCGCGCGCAAGCTTGCGCATGACAAAGGCACCGTTATCGCGGTGGAAGGCTATGTCGATGTGATTGCCATGTCCCGCGCGGGCTTTGGCAATGCGGTGGCCCCATTGGGTACCGCGCTGACGGAAGACCAGCTCGCTTTGCTCTGGCGCATGGCGGATGAGCCGATCCTATGTTTTGACGGCGATAAAGCGGGTCGGCGAGCGGCCTATCGGGCGATTGATGTGGCTTTGCCGTTTTTGCAGGCTGGAAAATCCTTACGCTTTGCGCTGTTGCCCGAGGGGCAGGATCCGGATGATCTCTATAAAAATGGCGGAGCGGGCGCGATTGAAACCGTGCTGGACCGCGCCATGCCGTTGGTGGACGTGTTCTGGTCCCGCGCGTTAGAGGCCGGCCCCGTGGATACGCCCGAGCGGCGGGCGGCGTTTGAAAAGCGGATACGCGAGCAATTGCAAGCTATTCCGGATGAAAATCTCCGCCGCTATTACCGCGAGGATATGGATCGGCGGCTGATCGCGATGTTTCAGCCGCAGCGCGCCGGCGGTGGCGCGCGCGGTGGGCAACCGACGCGCTATGCCAACGGAAACACGCGTTGGCAAAAGCCGGTCGAGGGGGCATCCATTCGAGAAGCCATCCGGCCGAGTGAAAATCTCGTGCGGACGGCTATTTTTGCCAAATCAGGCACGATTTCAGCCCGTGAAGCGCTGATTTTGATCGAATTTCTGCGCGAACCGGAGCGTTTGCCCCGTTTGGCGGATGAATTGGCCCTGATGAGCTTTACCCATGCCGATACACGGGGCGTTTCCCGCGCGATGCTGGATTTTCTGGCGATTGCGGAAGCGGGCGAGGCGCGGCTTGAGGCGGAGGCGTTGGCCGCCGAACTCGAGCGGCGCGGTTTGCAGGCGGCGGTGGCGCGGATTGAGGCGGCTTTGCGGCCCGGCGACCGATTAATCGTCTCGGAGCCTAAAAAAATCGACCATGACAGCGTTTTAAGACAGGCGATGACCTTGCATCGGCGCGCTTTGACCCTAAATACGGAGTTGCGCGCAGCCGAGCGGGCGTTCTCTGAGGATGCGAGTGAGGCAAATTTCACGCTTTTGGCCGATTTGAAGGCGCAAATCCTCGCGCTCGATGGGACAGAGGCTGATATTGAACGGGAATCCGGGTTTGGGTTGCCGATGACGCTTTAGCGCGTTTTCAGGCGGCGGGGACCTTTTCTCGCGTCGTCGGATAGGGTAGGGGAGGTGGGTCAGTGATGGCTGACTTCTCATTCGGGCTTTAAGGGCGGTGCGACCCACGTGGACGCGCGCGCCTTTTTGTGCTTTCGAATCGGACGAATTTTTGGGTGAGACGGGAACCGCTTCCTAAAAGCGCGTTTTCGAAGTTGGCGGAGCGACAATTCCATGGCGACCAAAACGACGGACAAAGGCGACGGCGAAGTTCGTGAGGCGCCAAGCGCTGATAGTCCGCTGCTCGATCTTTCCGATCAGGCCGTCAAGCGGATGATCAAGCTCGCCAAAAAGCGCGGCTTCGTCACCCATGAAGAAATCAATGAAGTTCTCCCCTCTGAAGAAGTAACGTCTGACCAAATCGAAGACGTGTTCGCGATGCTCAATGATATGGGCATCAATGTCGTCGAGCAGGAAGAAGCCGATTCCGACGCCACGGAAGAAAAAGCCGAAGGCGAGGACGAAGAAGAAACCGGTACCGATCTTGTTGAAGCCACGCGCTCGGCGCTGCCAACAACGACGACCGCGAAAGAGCCGACCGACCGTACCGATGACCCCGTCCGCATGTATTTGCGCGAAATGGGCTCGGTGGAATTGCTGTCGCGCGAGGGCGAAATCGCCATTGCCAAGCGCATTGAGGCTGGCCGCGAGGCGATGATTGCGGGCTTGTGCGAAAACCCGCTGACCTTCCAAGCGATTATCATTTGGCGCGATGAACTCGTTGAAGCCAAGGTATTGCTGCGCGATATTATCGATCTTGAAGCGACCTATGCCGGACCAGAAGGCAAGGGCGTGCCGAAGATTGACGAGTTGGCGCCGATCCCCGCCGAGCCGCAAGCGCTTGCGGAAGGTGAAGAGCCGCCGATCCCTGAAGGCGAACTCGACGACGATGATCTAGAGAACAATGTCTCGCTCTCGGCGATGGAAGCGGAACTGAAGCCGAAAGTGCTTGAGACGTTTGACCGTATCGCATCGGCCTATAAAAAGCTGCGCCGTTTGCAGGAGCAGAATGTCGAGTCAAAGCTGCAAAATGACTCGCTGACGCCTTCGCAAGAACGCAAATATAAGAAGCTAAAAGACGAGATTATCACGGATGTGAAATCTCTCTCGCTCAACACGCATCGTATCGAAGCGCTGGTTGAACAGCTCTATGACATTAATAAGCGTTTGATTGGTCTTGAAGGCCGCTTGATGCGCTTGGCCGAGAGCCATCGGGTGAGCCGCGAAGATTTCTTGCGCAATTACCAAGGCTCCGAGCTTGACCCGAAATGGCTGTTGCGCGTTTCAAAGCTTGGCACGCGCGGCTGGAAAGATTTTGTCGCCAAAGAAAAGGACATGATCCGCGAAATTCGGCACGAGATTCACCATCTTGCGTCTGAGACCGGATTGGAAATTCCGGAATTTCGCAAGATCGTCCATATGGTGCAAAAGGGCGAGCGCGAAGCCCGCCAGGCCAAGAAGGAAATGGTCGAGGCGAATTTGCGTCTCGTGATTTCGATTGCCAAGAAATACACCAATCGCGGTTTGCAGTTCCTTGATTTGATTCAGGAAGGCAATATCGGCCTGATGAAGGCGGTTGATAAGTTTGAATATCGCCGCGGCTATAAATTCTCGACCTATGCGACCTGGTGGATCCGGCAGGCGATCACGCGCTCGATTGCCGATCAGGCGCGCACCATTCGTATTCCGGTGCACATGATCGAGACGATCAACAAGATCGTGCGCACCTCGCGCCAGATGCTGCATGAAATTGGCCGCGAGCCGACGCCGGAAGAATTGGCCGAAAAGCTCGCTATGCCTTTGGAAAAAGTGCGCAAGGTTTTGAAAATCGCGAAAGAGCCGATCTCGCTTGAAACGCCAATTGGCGATGAAGAGGATTCGCATCTCGGCGATTTCATTGAAGATAAAAACGCGATCCTGCCGATTGATGCGGCGATCCAATCGAACCTGCGCGAAACCACCACCCGCGTTTTGGCCTCGTTGACGCCGCGTGAAGAGCGCGTGCTGCGCATGCGCTTCGGCATTGGTATGAATACCGACCATACGCTCGAAGAAGTGGGCCAGCAATTCAGCGTGACGCGCGAACGTATCCGCCAGATTGAAGCGAAGGCGCTCAGGAAGCTGAAGCATCCAAGCCGTAGCCGGAAGCTAAGGAGCTTCCTGGATAATTGATGTGAGGGGATGATGACACGAGATGCCCTAATTGCCGCTTTAAAAAGGAGCCGTCCTGCCCTTGAAGCGGAAGGGGCGACCTCGTTATTTATCTACGGATCAAGGGCAAGGGGTGATCATCGCGAAGATAGCGATGTTGATATTCTCGTTGATTACGACCCCAATAAAAAATTTAGCTTGCTTGATCTGGCGGGCATCAAATTGGTTATTGAAGCTCAGTTGGGCCTAGAGGCCCATGTGACGGCGCGCTCCTCTCTTTATCCGTCGCTGAGCGCGACCATTGAACAGCAAGCGATCCGAGTGTTTTGATGCGCGACCTTGGTGTTGTGCTGATGGATATTCTCGATGCGATTGATGCGGTTCGATACGCGGGTTCTAGCCGTTCCTTTGAAGAGTTTTCCAATGATCGGATCCTGCGCCTTGCGACGGAACGGGCAATTGAGATCATTTCTGAAGCAGTGCGCCATTTGCCCGACGAGCTCCTTGATCGGCACCCCACTATCGAATGGGTAAAAATAAAGGCAATTGGCAATATTCTTCGCCATGAATATCATCGAACGGCGCCTAAAATAATATGGGATGTTGCGCAATTTGATTTGGATCGCTTGGAAATGGTGTTACGAGCCGAACAAGCGCGATGGCTTGAAAGATAGACTTCGTATCAGCAGATGATAAACTAAATCGCCGACGATTGATCAGATTGTGGGAACCTCGGCCGCGGCCGGGGCGTTGATGGATCAAAGGGTCGTGTGAGGCCTTTTGGATCGGGGTTGCGATTAAAAGCAACCTGTCGCCTGAAGCGAGGTCATCTATGTCGAACGCCGCAGAACTCGTGTCCCAGCACCTCTTCTCCCTCGTCGGTGACGCACGACGGACGGGTGTTAAGCTTGAGGACGTCACCATCGAGCTTGCAGCCCATGCCGCTTGTGCCGCGCTGGCCTTTTGGACGCCGAATGATTTGCATGCGTTGATCGATGTGGCCCAAGATGATGATCTCTTCGAGAAAGCGCCGGCGAGCGACAAAAAGGCCGCTCCGGCCCCTTCTGCCACCATTATTCCCTTCCCCAAAGCGCTCTAACCCATTGGCATAAGACTTGCTAAATATCGGACGGGCCTAAAAAATTCGTCTTTCGAGCCGTCTCTTCCAAGGCTTGCAAAGGATGAATTGACGTAAGCCTTCCCGCGATCATGCTCGACGGGCGGCCTTGTGTCCGGGAGTGTGCGTAGTGGAAGCCGAAGATATTGAACGGCCAAGCGGAGTGATCGGACGCGCGCGGTACGAATTGTATCGCGTGATGTTTGAGACCAAAAACGCGCCCAAAATCCATCATTATTTTGATCAATTCATCATGACTCTGATCGTGATGAGCGTGATTGCGATTTTGCTTGAGCACAATGACGACATCCACGAGATGTTCCATTGGGAATTCGCGCTGTTTGACCGCATATCGGTGATCATTTTCACCTTCGAATATGTTGGCCGGCTTTTGTGCGGCGGCCTTGCGCCTAAATTCAAGGATAAGCGCTTCGGCACCTTAAGCTACGCGTTAACGCCGATGGCGATCCTCGACTTTTTGGTCGTGGTTCCGTTTTATCTCACTTTTATCATCGAGCTCGATCTGCGCTTCTTACGCATCTTGCGGCTGTTGCGAATTTTAAAGCTGATGCGCTTTATCCTGCCCGCTTGGCAGGAATTCTGCGTGATGGGGCCTGAGCATGTCGACCGGCATCTTGAGGATTTAGAGCCTGCCAAAGGCTGGTTCGGCAAAGTGCGGAATTTCGTCTACCGGATCATGTTCGAGACGCCTAACGCGCCGAAATTCCATCATATTCTCGACCAATTCATTATCGGCCTTATTGTCGCCAGCGTGATCGCCATTGTGCTTGAGCATGTCGATGCGATCCATGAGGCCTATCACGATCAATTGGCACTGTTTGATCAAGTATCGGTTGTTTTCTTTACGATCGAATATGCGTTGCGCCTTTTCTGCGCGGATCTTAATCCGATCTATAAGGGCATGAAATGGAAGCTGTTGCGTTATATGTTAACGCCGATGGCGCTCTTGGACTTCTTTGTTGTTGTCCCGTTCTACCTGACCTTTATCATCGATCTTGATTTGCGCTTCTTGCGTATTTTGCGGTTGTTGCGGATTTTCAAGCTTGCCCGCTTCCTTGTGCCGAAATGGCAGGAATTCAAAGAGCTCAATCAAGACCGCACCTTCCGTCAGCAGCTTTATAGCATGTTGAACGAGGATGAATATTCAGGCGAAATTCAACATATTATCGACGTTGCTCTTGTCGGCCTCATCTTCTTCAGCGTCGTTGCTGTGGTGATGGAAAGCGTGGAGGAAATCCACGCGGTGATGGAATTTGAATTCCATTATTTTGACCGCTTCTCGGTCTTTGTGTTTTCCACCGAATATCTTTTGCGCGTCTTTACGGCGGTTGAAAATCCGAAAACTCCGCGGCCCGTGCTGGGGCGTCTGCGCTATATGGTGGGACCCACGCAAATCATCGATTTGCTCTCGGTGCTGCCTTTCTATTTGACGCTGTTTATCCAAATCGATTTGCGCTTCTTGCGCGTGATGCGCTTGCTGCGTATCTTGAAATTGACGCGCTATTCGACCGCGATGACGACGGTGATCGAAGTTATCACCGAAGAATTGCCATCGCTGGGTGCCGCATTATTCGTGTTGATGCTCATCACGATATTTTCAGCGAGCGTGATGTATCTTGTCGAGCATGAGGCGCAGCCCGATAAATTTACCAGTATTCCGATGTCGATGTATTGGGCGATTATTACGCTCACCTCGATCGGCTATGGTGATCTTTATCCGGTAACACCGCTTGGCCAGTTTTTAACCATGATCATGGCCTGCGTGGGCCTCGGCATGATCGCGTTGCCAACGGGTATTTTGGCAACGGGCTTTAACGAAAAGCTCCGCAAGCGCGCGGAAGCCTTTAAAGAGCTGATTGAAGAAAAGGCCAAAGACGGCGTCATTACCGACGAACAGCAAAAAGAGCTCGATAAAAAGGCGCATGAGTTAGGTCTCAGTAAAGCCCGCGAAAAGCAGTTCGAGGACGAAGCGTTCAAAGAAATGGGCCTTGTTCGTGCGGCGGCACGCGTGCCCGGATTGGCCGTATCCTTTGAACCGGATGACCGGATTGAAGCGATTATTCGGATGATTGAACCAATGACGCTACGCCATAAATCGGTGTTGCTCGCGCGGTTGGCGATCAGCTTGCCAAGCCATTCGATTATTGTCGAAGAACCGACGCCACCTGAGCCTGAGCCGAAAGAGAAATAAGGGGATGATCAGGCCGCGTGGCCTGAGACATCAGCGCCTGCAGTGCGGTCAAGCTGATGATGAAACAGCGTTGAGCCCGCAACCATAAGGGCTACGAGGCCAAAAGCGATTTGGAAATCGCTGATCAAGAGTTGATTATCGCCGCGCAAAAATTGCAGAGACTCTAGAATAAGCGCTGCGGCTGCAACGCCAACGGAGCCTGATACTTGTTGCACGACGCTCGCAAAGCTTGAGGCGCGGCTTAAATCGGCGGGCTCCACCTCGGCATAGGCAATGGCGTTGAGGCAGGTGAATTGTAGCGATCTGAAAAAGCCTCCCGCCAACAATACCGCAAGGATCAAGAGATGCGGCGTTGATGCGCTAAACAGCGTGATCATGCCGAAAAACGCGGCGCTGATCACGCCATTGGTCATCAATATCGTTCTGAAGCCAAAGCGTCGCAAAATGGCGGGCGCGGTGAATTTCATCAAGAACGCGCCAGCCGATGCGGCAAAGGTAAGCGAGCCCGATTGAAAAGCGGACAGGCCGAATCCGATTTGCAACATCAAGGGCAAGAGAAACGGGTTCGAGCCAATGCCCGCGCGGAAGAAAAAGCCGCCGAGCATGCTGGTGCGGAAGGTGGGGAGTTTCAACAAAGCCAATTTCAAAATCGGATGCGGGACACGTTTGGCATGCCAACCATACAGTGCGAGAAGTCCCGCGCCGAGCACCAACAACACGGGTGCGACGGCAAGCGGCAAGATTTCACGCCCTAAAATCGTGAGGCCAAAGACGAGGCTTGATAGGCCGAGCCCGGATAGCACAAAGCCCGTTGTATCGAGTTTGGTTTGATGCTCGGCTTTGACATCGGGCACAAAAATTGAGGCCAAGATAATGCCCGTAATACCCATTGGGAGATTGATAAAGAATATCCAGCGCCAATGCAGATAGGTGGTGAGAAAGCCGCCGATCAAGGGGCCTACCACGGGGCCGATGAGCGCTGGCAAAGTGAGATAGGAAAGCGCTTGGACCAATTCGCTTTTCGGGATGGCGCGCACGAGAACGAGGCGGCCGACGGGCACCATCATCGCGCCGCCCATGCCTTGCACGGCACGCGCGACGATAAAGCCCTCCAGCGTGTTGGTGAAGGCGCAAGCAAGCGAGGCGAGCGTGAAGACAGCAATCGCCAGCCGGAACACCTGACGCGCGCCGAAGCGATCCGCCATCCAGCCGCTGATTGGGATAAAGACGGCGAGGCTAAGCAAGTAAGAGGTGAAGGCGAGTTTGAGGACGATGGGGTCTTGGTGAAGATCGAGCGCAATCGCGGGAAGCGATGTGGCCAGAACGGTTGAATCCATGTTTTCAAGAAACAGCGCGCTGGCGATGACGAGCGGAAGGATCATCCCCTTGGGCAAAAGCCCTTTTTTCTCCTGCGTCTCGGGCGCGGATGGTTGGGAGGAAAGTTCGCTCATGCTGTATGCCGGTTTACTCGCCGATGAATCGCGGGTTATTCTTCTCCTAACAGATGCAATAACAAGAAACGAGGGGGCAAACGCATGGCTTATGTGATCGGGATTGATGGCGGCACGGAATCCTTGCGCGCCGGTGTGTTTGATATGACGGGTCGCCCGCTCGCTTTTGCCGCGACCGCCTATAAAACCGAATTTCCGCATCCGGCCTGGGCCGAGCAAAACCCTGCCGATTGGTGGCATGCGGTTGGCAATAGCGTGCGCAAGGCCGTGGCTGAGGCCGGCATCGGCATTGACAGCATTGTTGGGCTAGCGGTCGACACAACCTGCTGTTCGGTCGTGGCGCTTGACGAGAAGGGCGAGGCGTTACGGCCCGCGCTGATCTGGATGGATGTGCGCTCGTCGAAAGAGTGCGACTTGGTGCTGGCGACGGGTGACGCGGCGTTGAAGGTCAATTCGAATGGCGCGGGACCGGTATCGGCGGAATGGATGATCCCTAAAGCGCTCTGGATTGCCCGCAATGAGCCCGAGATTTTCAAGCGCGCGGCGACGATTTGCGAATATCAGGACTATGTCAATTTTCATCTGACGGGGCGAATGGTGGCTTCCATCAACAATGCCGCCGCGCGGTGGCATTATCGCGTGAGCGAAGGCGGCTATGCCCGCTCCATGGTTGAAAAGCTCGGTATTCCGACGCTGGCCGATAAATGGCCAAAGGACATGGTACGCCTGGGCGAAACCATTGGTGGATTGACGGCAAAGGCTGCCGCGCATTTGGGGCTTAATCCCGGCCTTCCGGTGGCGCAGGGCGGCGCTGACGCGTTTATTGCTATGATCGGCTTGGGTGTCGTTAAACCCGGCGCCTTGGCCTTTATTACCGGCTCCTCGCATTTGCATTTGGGGCTGTCGGCCAAGCCGTTTCATGGCAAGGGCATTTGGGGCACGTATGAAGACGGATTATTGCCGGGGCTTCATGCGGTGGAAGGCGGGCAAACTTCAACGGGCTCGGTCATCAACTGGTACAAGAATCTGCTCGGTGAGGGCGTGAGCTATGAGACGTTGAATGCGGAAGCGGCAGCCTTGCCGCCCGGTGCCGATGGCTTGATTGTACAGGAGCATTTTCAAGGCAACCGCACGCCGCATACCGACCCTTTATCGCGCGGAGCGATTACGGGTTTAAGCCTGAAGCATGGCCGGGCGCATATATTCCGCGCGATCATTGAAGGCGTGGCTTTTGGGACCGAGGCGATTTTCAAAGCGATGCGGGCCAATGGCTATGTGCCGGATGAGTTTAGAATATGCGGCGGTGCCACGCGCTCGGAACTCTGGATGCAGATCCATGCGGATGTGTCGGGCATTCCATTGACGCTGACGGAAGTGGCGGATGCGCCTGCATTGGGTTCGGCCATTTTGGCGGCCGTGGCGGCGGGGCATTATGCCTCGATTGAAGAAGCCGCTGGCGCGATGGTGAAAGTGACGCGTCGGATTGAGCCGAATAGGGCGGTGCATGAGCAATATAAGCCGCTCTTTGCCGCCTATGAGCGGGCCTATCCGGCGCTTCGCAGCATTAGCGGTTAGGCATTTTCTTGAAACAGGCCTGCTAAACCCTCTCGCGTTGCCGCACACACGCCGCGATCCGTAATGAGTGCGGTGACGAGATGGGCGGGCGTGACATCAAACGCATAGTTTATCGCCTTGCTGCCCGGTGCCATGATATCGACGGTGGCTAGGCTGCCATCCTCTAAGCGACCCGTCATATGGGTGACTTCGTGGGCCGAGCGTTCCTCGATCGGGATTTCTTTGACGCCATCGTTGATCGTCCAGTCAATCGTTGTGTGCGGCAAGGCGACATAAAACGGCACATCATTGGCGTGCGCTGCGAGTGCTTTGAGATAGGTGCCGATTTTATTGCAGACATCGCCGCGCGCCGTGGTGCGATCCGTGCCAACAATACAGAGATCAACCATGCCGTGCTGCATCAAATGCCCGCCCGTATTATCCGGAATAACCGTATGCGGAATGCCATGCGCGCCGAGCTCGTAAGCGGTGAGCGATGCGCCTTGATTACGCGGCCGCGTTTCATCGACCCAGACATGCACGGGAAGGCCAGCATCATGCGCCATATAAATGGGAGCGAGTGCGGTGCCCCAATCGACACACGCCAGCCAGCCTGCATTGCAATGGGTGAGGATGTTGATGGTTTGATTAGGCTTTTGCGCGGCGCGAATAAGCGCTAATCCGGCCTCACCAATTTTGCGGCAAATCTCGACGTCTTCATCGCAGATTTGCCCAGCGCGAAGCCAAGCGGCGGCGAAGCGTTCGGAAGGTGATAAAGGCTTTAACCGCTTCCGGAGATCATCCAGTGCCCAGCGCAAATTGACCGCGGTTGGCCGCGTCTCGTAAAGGCGTTGATAGGCCGCATCAAGATTGGCATCGGACGGATCCTCGCGCATGGCGAAGGCGTAGCCATAGGCGGCAGTTGCACCGATCAAGGGCGCGCCCCGCACGACCATTGTGAGGATGGCGTCTGCTGCTTCCGCACTCGTGCGGAGATGCTTCGTTTCAAACCGGTGCGGCAGTTTGATTTGATCAATGACATGAACAGAGGTCTGATCCGCATCCGGCCAGATGGTGCGCATCGCGCGGCCATGGATTTTCATGCGACAGGTTCCTTGGCGATGGTCTCGGCGATATCGCGGATCTCGTCGATGCCGGAAAGCGAGCTGCGGCCCACCATTAAAGCACGCGCCATTTTGAGTGCGCGTTTTTCGCAACGAGCGCGGCAATCCGGATCCGCAATGCTTTCGAGATCTTCGACATGGGCTAAGCCTAGAATACGGCGCGCCATTTTTGCGCCCGTAAAGCCGATCGCGTCTTGAAAGAGACGTGTCATCGTCATGTGGCGATAGGCTTCTAACGCCACGCCGCCTGTATCATCGGCAAAGAGGGGAGGCAGGAAAGCATCACCCTTACCGCCTTCACTCCAGAGCGATAAAAATTTTTGTTCAAACAAAGTCCAGAACGATTGCAGCGTGTCTAAAATCCAAACGCGATAGGACTCGCGATCATCTTCTTTCGTTGCGTGGCCTTCTTGCGCGAAAAAGGCGAGGAGGAGATTGGCCATGAAGGCGCCAAGATCAAACCCCATCGGGCCATAGACGGCAAACTCAGGATCAATGACGCGCGTATGGCTTTCGGTTGCCATGATGGAACCCGTGTGCAAATCGCCATGCAGCAGCGCTTCGCCGCGCGACAAGAACATCCATTTGAGTTCTTGCGCGGCTAATTTGAGGGGCGCATCGGCGCGGAAGGCGGCGGCCATTTTATCGAGCTGCGGTGTTGTCCAGCGATTCATATCGGAAAGGCGATAGGGATCGGTGAACACCAAATCTTCGGTGATTTTCGATAGCGTGATGTTGTGGCTAAAACGCGCCTGACGCTCGCGCTTCTCCGCCGCGGGCGAGCCGAGATCGGATGTTTTGAATAAAGTGAGGGCGCAAAATTCAGCGATATCGGCAGCAAGCTTTGGATAGCGTACGCCTTTAATTAAACCCTTGCGCACAATCAGATGCGGTTCAAGCAATTCCATCACGCATGCGGCCTGCATTGTATCAAAGTGATACAGCTTCGGTACAAGATGGGGAGCAGCAAGCGTTTGGATTTTTAAGGCTTCATGTTCGAAATAGGCGCGGTCTAGCGGTAATGGCCAACTCTCGCCAACCATCCGCACATAAGGCAGCGCTTGTTTAACAACGATGCCGCCTTTTGCGCCTTTGACGATAAAGACGAGATTGAGATTGCCATCGCCCACTTCACGCACGGTCCATGTGGCGGGTGCGCCGCCAAGGATGGCGGACGCGTTGTGCAATGGGCTCAGGAATTCGATAACGCTTTGCTCGTTGAGGGCCTTGTAATCGGCACCCCCAACAAAGCGTGATCCGGCGATCGTCGTTTGTCCCATCCTGCCGATGCCTTCTTATTTTGGCCGTTTGGCAGCAGCACGGGGCGCGGGCTTCGCCTGCCTTTTGGCGGGCGCAGCTGATGCGGATTTCTTCTGTGCCGTCTTGCTCGCTGCTTTGGGTGCGCTTGGTGCCTCACGGGCTGCAGCAGGCTTGGTCTTCTCGTCGGCAGTGACCGCTTTTGCACGAATGGTTTTCGGCGTGTCTTTGACGCGATCAAGATCAGGCGCTTGGCCGTAGCTCATGCGGCGCATTTGCTCGATGACTTGAGCCATTTCTTTTTCCGAGAGGCGAGGCGGCTCCCCAATCGCAAGCGCGTGCACATACATTTTGGCAAGGGTTTCGATTTCAATGGCGCGCCACATCGCCGTTTCAAACGAATCCCCCAAAACGATCAGGCCGTGATGGCCTAAGAGACAGGCGGTACGGTTTTTGAGTACGTCGAGGGCGAAATTGGAAAGTTCTTGCGTGCCAAAGCACGCATAGGGCGAGCACCGTATGTCGATGCCGCCTGCAACGGCGACCATGTAGTGAAACGCGGGGATGCCGCGCTCATGCGTTGCAAGCGTGGTGCAATAGATCGAATGGGTATGAAGCACGACATTGACGTCGGTACGGTTCTTCAAAATATCGCGGTGAAAACGCCATTCGGATGACGGACGGTGCTTGCCTGTATAGGTGCCATCAAACGCCATTTCGACGACATCTTCGTTTTTCATTTTATCATAGGGCATGCTGGTGGGCGTAATGAGCATGCCACCTTCAATGCGATGCGACAAATTACCCGATGTGCCTTGGTTCAATCCGGAATCATTCATATCGATGCAGGTTCTGATGATGCCCTGACGTAGCTTTTTGTGGCTCATGGTCGTTGTCCTTTGCCGTGTTTCGGATTGTTACGAATATTTATAGGCTAAGTTTGTTGATCTGCCAAAGCACGCCAGCGCAGGGCTGCTTCGCGAAGCCCCGCAATCGGCGAGGGTGACATCGGATCAAGTGTTACGCTGGTAATCGGTTCCTTGCGTTCAAACCTTTGCCATAAGAGGCCGGCGCCCAAGGCGGTGCCGTCTTTCGAGCGGCTCATAGCGACCGGTTGCGCGGGGCGCAATGTTGCGATGAGCTGACCAAAGGCTGGATTGGTTGCAAAGCCGCCGTCAATGACGATGGGTGTCGTCGAGCCTAACACATCCAGACACAGATCGGCGACGAAGGCGGAATAAAGCGCTGCCAAGGCGCCCCGTTCAACTTCATCAACAGGGGCGGGGCCAATGATCTTGCCTTTGCCACCGCTGCCTGCAAACGGGCCCGGATCCTCAACGAAGGAAGGGAGCGCCAAGGTGCCTTGGGCGATAAGCTTGGCTGCGGCTTGATAGGCGCGTTGATCGCTCACCGGATGCTCGCCTGCAAGGATCGCATATTCGCGACCGGTCATTGTCAGTGTCGAGGCGATGGGCTCGCCATCCACATCAACATTGGCGACCATGGCACGGCTTTCGGAGAAATCCTCCAGCGGACGGCCACGGTTGAAACCGATCATCCATGTGCCGGTCGAGAGCACCGTGTGGTTGGCCATGCCTGCTGCTTTGTAGCGAAAGAAATTGGCGTTGCTGTCATGCGCGCCCGCTAAAATTTCAACATCAGGGGAAAGCCCCGTGCGTCTGGCGATTTCGGGTGAAAGATGGCCGATGACTTCACCCGCTTTGGCAAAGGCGGGAAATAGACCGTGCCAATGGAGGCGATGGACGATGGAGGAAAACTCGCTTGTGAGCGGGTTCCATAAATGACATTGCGCGGCGAGCGACGAGATTTCGGAAACGGGTTTACCGCCGAGGCGAAAGGCAAAATATTGCGGCGTGAGCAGAAAATGTTTCGCGCGGCTAAAGGCTTCGGGAAACTCGCGCGATTGCCATAAGAGACCTTGCGCGGGCCGCATGGCGCCGCCGCTTAACGAGCAAAAGACTTCTGCGTAAGTGGGGCCGACTTCGGCATAGGCTTCTGCCAACCAATCGGGTGCTTTGGCCTCGTAATCCATCGCGGGCAGAACGGGGTTGTGATCATCCACCAACACACCACCGCAGCCATGGGCCGTTGCTACAATCGCGCGGATGCGGTGGCGTTTACCCAATTCCGTCAGCGCATCGAGAATAAGCGGCTCGATGCGGTTGAGATCAATGGCGAGATAGGGGCCCGTCATATCGGGCGAGTTGGGGTAGGAGAGAATTTCAACCGGTTCACCATTGGGGGTGGCGACGAGTACTTTGATATTCGTCTTACCGAGATCGAGAACCGCTACTCTTTCGCCGGTATTGATCATGGCGGCGGTTCAATCGATCAAACCGAGGCGTTTGCGAATATTGGGAACGGCCGTGACCCCAACAAGGATCGCGCCCCAAATCGCAAGCGTCAGGAATTGGCTGAAATTCAACAGGTTGAAAGCCGACGAGATGACTTGCAAAATGACAAGCGACAGTATGACGCCCGCAATTTTGCCAAAGCCCCCCATGGGATCAACACCGCCCAACACGGCCGCCAAGATCGTAACCAACAAATAGCTCTCGGCATAAGAAGCGTTGGCGGAGTTAAACCGTGCCATCATTACAAGCCCAGCGACGGCTGCGAGCAGGCTTGAGATAACATAGATGCGCAAGATGACGCGTTTGGTATCAATGCCGGAAAATTGCGTGGCTTTCTCATTCGAGCCAATCATATAGGTCGCCGCGCCAAACGGGGTGCGGCCCAACGCAATCGCCATCGGAATGGCAACCACCGCAAAAACCAACATCGCGGTTGGAATGCCCACGACCGTACCATTGCCCAAGAACACGATGGAATCGGGTAGGCCCGAAATCACATTGCCGCGCGTCATACCGATGCCGATGCCTTTCACCATGGTCATGGTGCCAAGCGTCGTCAAAATGGGGGAGACGCCGAGATAGGCGATGATGAAGCCATTCACGAGGCCAATGATCGACGCGATCAAGAGGCCCACCGCAATCGCCACAATCTGCCAGCCGACAAAGGCAAAGCCTTCCGTACCCGGCAGCATTTTCGTCATGATATAGGCCATCGCCAATGCGCAAAGATTGGCAGTTGAAATGATCGACAGGTTCAAGCCGCCCGAGATCAAAGTGATCATCATGGCAAGCGATAAAATGCCAAGCTCGGGCAATTGGAACGCCATGGACTGCACGGTGGCTTTTGTGAAAAAGCCTTCGCCGATGATGAGGCCGAAAACGGCAACCAAAGCGACCAGCAAAATGGCCAAGCGGCGATTGGTGACATCGCCCGTCAGGCTACCAATCAACGACATCAACGCCGCATCGGGGCCGCGGGGTGGGTGTGGCGCGTTGCTCATTCTGTCATGACTCCCTTGCGCTTGCGGCGGGCCGAAAGGGCCGTTGCGCTCACCGACAACAAGATCACGAGGCCGACGAAAAATTGCGAATAATAGGACGACACGCCCAACAAGATCAGGCCGTTTTGCATCACGGCCAAAAGGGTGAGGCCGAGAATGGTGCCGAAGACGGTGCCGACACCGCCGGCAAGGCTCGCTCCGCCCAACACAACGGCAGCCAGCACATCCAATTCCTTACCGACAAGCACCGTGGGCGCCACCGATTGCGCGAGCTGGGCTTGAATAAGCGAGGCGACACCGGCCGTTAGCCCCATATAGCAGTAAACGAGGATGTTAAGCCGGAACACGTTGAAGCCCAAACGCTGCGCCGCTTCGCGATTGCCGCCAAGCGCATAAATCTGCCGGCCAATATTCGTACGATTCAAAATCAGCCAGGTCAGCGTGAACATGACGGCAAGGGCTAAAATTTGCAGATTGATGCCGTATGAAATTTCATCCGCATCGACATATTCAAACCAGTAAATGCCGTGCGAAAACCACGGGGGCAGGGAGTAGATATATTTGCCGCCCGTGATGAAGACGAGCAGGCCATAAAAGATATTGAGCGTCGCAATCGATACGATGATGCTTGAAATGTTCAAGCGGTCAATAAGGACGGCATTGATCGCACCCAGTGCGATGCCGATGACACTCGCCATGGCAAAGACGATAAACCAGTTCAGCCCGTATTTATTGGCGAGCAGCATCGTGATGTATTGCGCGATGGAGGCGGTGGCGGTGAAGGAAATATCAATGCCGCCGGAGATCAGGACCACAAGTAGACCAGACGCCAAAATGCCCAAAAAGGCATAGGAGGTGAGAAGGTCAAACAGATTTTGCAGCGTCAAAAAGCCTTCGGTCATCACCGAAAGTCCGACCACCAAAATCAGAATAACGCTTAGGAGCCAGAATTCGTGGCTGCGCCTAAAACGGGCAAAATTCTCAGGCATTGACGGCCACCCTTAAGACATCTTCGGAACTTTTATGGGCTTCGAACTCGCCCGTGATCCGACCATTGCGCATGATGAGAATACGGTGGCTGTGATAAAGCACTTCGGGAATTTCGTCCGAGATCAAGATGACGGCCACGCCTTTGGCGGCGAGCCCGCGCACGATTTCGTAAATGCCGTCTTTGGCGCTGATGTCCACGCCAACTGTCGGGCTATCGAGAATGAGCACGCGCGGCGCGGTGGCCATCCATTTGGCAAGCACAACGCGTTGCTGATTGCCGCCGGAAAGCGTTTTAACCGGATTATTGGTGTTTGATACTTTGATCGAGAGATCTTTTACCCAGCGTTCAACGGTTGATTGCCGAGCCGCTTGCGGGATCAAGCCCATAAAGCCTTTGAGCTTGTCGAGAATGGTCACAATCGTATTGGATGCGATGGGTTGTTCAAGCACCAAACCCAAGGTCAAACGGTCTTCCGACACATAGGCGATGCCATTATCAATGGCTTCACGGTTTGACGTCAGCGCAAGGCGTTTGCCGTTGAGATGAATTTCGCCCCCATCGGGCGGGTTCATGCCGAACAGGGACAGAGCAAGCTCTGTACGGCCCGAGCCCAACAGGCCGGTAATGCCCAAAATCTCGCCCTCGCGCAGATCAAAGGAAATATCTTTGTAATCCCCTTTGCGCGACAAATGGCGTGTCGAGAGTACCGTTTTGCGTGCTGATAAATCGATCGCAGCGAGATCATAATGAAATTCTTTGCCCGTCATCAGCACGGCGAGCTTGTGGTCATTCATCTCTTTGGCATCATAGGTGCCAACTTTTTTGCCATCGCGTAATACGGTGACGCGTTCGGCCACTTCGAGCACCTCATCGAGACGGTGCGAAACGAAGACGATGCAGATGCCCTTCTTTTTCAATTCGCGAACAAGGGCTAAAAGCGCGTCCACTTCGTGGCGGGTGAGGGATGCTGTCGGCTCATCCATGATGACGAGTTTGGCATCAGCGGCCATAGCGCGGCAAATCGCAACCAGCTGGCGGTTGGCGATCGATAAATCTTCGACTTTCACATCGAGATCGAGGTTCACGCCGATGCGCTCCATCGCGCGTTTGGCGGTTGCGCGAATGGCATTCCAATCAACCGAATGAAAGCCACCCAAATGCTGGCCCACACCGATGTTTTCAGCGACCGTCAGATTGGGAAAGAGCGAGAGATCTTGATAGATGACTTGAATGCCGGCACGCGTGCTCTCAACGGGGTTGAGATGCGAATATTCGCGCGATTCAATGATGATTTTTCCACCCGCTTCGGGCGGTTGTACACCAGAAATAATTTTGATGAGCGTTGATTTGCCTGAGCCGTTTTCGCCGACGAGGCAATGCACTTCGCCGCTTTCAAGCGTCAGATCAACATCAGCGAGCGCTTGCACACCACCGAAGCGCTTTGAAATATGGGTTAGTTCAAGAAAAGTCGGCACAAGCCTGTATCCCCGTTGTCGGGTCTTTCGGAGATAGCGCCCCTTTTTTCAAAGGGGCGCTATTCGATGCATCGTCAAAGATTAGAGGCCGCCTGCGATCAGTGCGTCAACCGTCTCTTTGTTGATCTTCATGATCTTTTCGACCTTGATCTGCTTCTTGGCCACATCAACGGACGCCTTGCCCAAGCCTGGGACTTCGACGCCATCCTTTATTTCCTTGCCATCAAGCACGAGCTTGGCAACGGCTACCATTGCGTAACCAGCATCGGTCGGGTTCCACAAGAAGCCTTCACGAACGATACCCTCGTCGATGAGCGATTTAGCCTGTGATGGCAGAACCGTTCCGACAACCGCGATCTTCTTGCCGAGTTTCTTTTCGCGAACGGCGTTACCTGCGCCGATCGGGCCTTGCGAACCGAAGCCGAGGATACCCTTGAGGTTTGGATAGGCCTTGATCACGTCGAGCGTGGTCTTATAGGCGTCATCCGTCACGTCGGCGCCGGGGAAGCGGTCGGCGGCGAGCTTCATCTTCGGATAGTTCTTCTTCTGATAGGCAATCGCCGAGTCAGCCCAGATGTTGTGCAATGGCGTGGTGAGCGTGCCGACATACACGACATATTCGCCTTCTTCGCCCATTTCCTTGGCGAGGCGTTGCATTTGGACTTCACCGAACACGACCGAATCGATCAGTTCGACGTTCCAGTCGCGGCCTTCTTGCTCTGGACCTTCATGCGTGATGACCTTGATGCCTGCGGCTTGCGCGCGCTTGAGCACAGGTTCCGTCACCTTCACGTCGAGCGGAACGAGACCGATCACGTCGACCTTCTTGGCGATCAAATCTTCGATCAGCTTGACCTGCTGCGCAGGGTCGACGGAGGAAGGGCCGACCATCGAAGCATTGATGCCGAACTCGCCGCCCGCTTTCTTCACGCCGACTTCGAGCGCGTTAAACCATGGAATACCGGCGATCTTGACGACTACAACCATTTCTTTGGCGGCAGCGAAGGCCATATTGGGAAGACCGGCGACGCCCGCAATCGCGGTTGCGCCGAGGAGTTTCAGTGTTTGGCGTCTATTCATTGTCGTTTCCTCATCCGTTTAATAAGCCAATGAAGGCGAATTTTTTGCCAAGCCCTTTTAGCGGGCCTTTATGGTTCGACCGGATAGAGTCGGCAGTCTCTGTTGAAAAAAGAGTGCCGCATCCCCGTGCGTCCGAGACTCAGTATGACGACAGTTTTTGAGGATTCAAGCGGCGATTTTGGGCATTTTAAAGTGTGCACTGCACTATATATATCAATTCAGTTGATTAAATGCCGATTTTTTAGAAATCTTGACCGCTCAACCGACAAGCGGTTTGCCAATGAGGTTGATGTCGCGGGTTGCCACAATCGGCGTGCGATATCCGGTTCGAATGAGTTCAAGCATGGTCGCGCCAAAGCGCCGCGTATCGGTGATCATGCCCGGCATCAATGGCTTCAAAAGACCAATAATACCGCCTAATAGTGTGTAAGAGAGCTGATAAAGCGGCGTTCGCGAGCGGATGCCATCCAAGGGAATGATCGCGCCCGGGCGGAGCATATAGGCGGATGCGAAACCCAAGCCCAGAAGCTCGTTTTCCGTCCGGCCTTTAACCCGTGCCCACATGATCGAGCCCGTCTCGGAGCTGTCGGTGCCTTCGCCCGAGACATACTGGAAACACATATCAGGATTGCGCGGAAATAATGATTTTGCGACCGAAAGCGTCAAATCATACGTCACGGCGGTGTAATTCGCCTCCGATATTCCGGAGGATGAAATGCCCAGGCAAAAAAGGCAGCCCTTCAAGCCTGCGAGTTTATCGGCATGGTTCGACAGATCGGCGAGATTGGGCGCAACGATCTCGGTCAATTTAGGGTCGCTGAGACCCAAAGCGTGACGCACAACAATGATCACTTCGGTGACGTCGGGCGCAGCCAATGCGGCGATCAGAGCGGCACGTCCAACCATGCCGCTCGCTCCAAAAATGACAATGCGCATCCGCTGCTCGCTTTTTAAAAGGTCCTAATCCAGCACTTCATACGCGGGCAGGGTTAAGAACTCGGCGCATTCTTTGGCGAGCGACATATCGGAGAAGAGTTTGATCGCCTCGGGGAAACGGCCGGCATCATAGGCTGCAGGGCCGACGGCCTCGCGCACCTTGGCCATTTCATCCGTCAGCGTTGCCTTGAAAAGCTCCGGCGTGACCTTGCGGCCATCATTGAGCGCAACCTGATGGTGGACCCATTGCCAAGCCTGCACGCGGGAGATTTCGGCGGTGGCTGCGTCTTCCATGAGGTTGTAGAGCGGCACTGCGCCACGGCCTTTCAGCCAGGCCTCGATATATTGCACGCCGACGCGGATGTTTTCGCGCAAACCGTCTTCCGTCCGTTCGCCCTTATGGAGCGAAAGCATGTCGGCTTGCGTGATATGCACATCATCGCGCTGTTTGTTGATCTGGTTGTGCGACGGCATCAACCGATCAAACACTTCTGTGGCAAGCGCCACCATTCCGGGATGGGCCACCCATGTGCCATCATGGCCGTTGGCGGCTTCGCGCTCTTTATCCGCGCGCACTTTGGCGTAGGCCGCTTCGTTTTTGGACTCATCGCCCTTGACGGGGATTTGAGCAGCCATGCCGCCCATCGCAAACGCGCCGCGGCGGTGGCAGGTTTTGATGAGCAGAAGCGAATAGGCAGCCAGGAAATTCGACGCCATCGTCATCACGCCGCGATCAGGCGTGAGGAAGTTTGGATTGTTGCCCAAACGCTTGATGAAGGAAAAGATGTAATCCCAACGGCCGCAATTCAGGCCGATGATGTGGTCTTTCAATTCGAACAGGATTTCATCCATCTCGAACGCCGCTGGCAACGTCTCGATCAAAATCGTGCAGCGTAACGTGCCATGCTTCAAACCACAGGCTTCTTCGGCATAGGTGAACACTTGATCCCATAGGCGGGCTTCTTTGTGGCTTTCCATTTTGGGGAGATAGAAAGCGGGCGTCTTGCCTTGCGCAATCATCGTCTTGGCGTTGTGGAAGACATAGAGGCCGAAATCGAACAACGAACCCGACATGCGCTCGCCATCGACCAGCACATGTTTTTCGGGCAAATGCCAGCCGCGCGGGCGCACCATCAAGGCGGCGGGATTAGCGCTGATCGCGTAGGTCTTGCCGGTTGTCTCATCGGTAAAGCCGAGCGTGCCCGCCCAGCGGTCTTTCAGATTGATCTGGCCTTCGACCATATTGGCCCAAGTGGGGGAGGAGGCGTCCTCGAAATCGGTCATGAACACTTTCGCGCCGGAATTGAGCGCGTTGATGATCATTTTTTTATCGACCGGACCCGTGATTTCGACGCGACGGTCGAGCAAATCGGCGGGCAGCGGGGCAATGGTCCAATCGCCGTCGCGGACGGATTTGGTTTCGGCGAGGAAGTCCGGCAATTCGCCGGCATCGAATTTTTTCTGGCGCTCGGCGCGCGCCGCGAGCAGGCCCAGCCGCGTGGCGTTGAAGCGCGTATGGAGTTCCGACAAAAAGGCCAGCGCGGGCGCGGTTAGGATTTCATCGTAGCGGGGACCCATCGGGCCTTTAATTTCAATCTTCGCCATGGTGCTGTTCCTGTGTCGTTTCTTGGTGGTTATATTTTGACGCCTTTTAGTCCCTAAAGCGGCAAAAAGTCCACGCCAAATGGCGTGGACCTGCAATGCAACCCATCGCCCTTTGGTATTAAGCGCGTTGGCTCGGTAGAAATTTGGCCAATGCGAAGCTGAGGATCAGGCTCGGCAGGGCGGAGCCCCAATCAGGATAGAGGAAGACCGCGCCTTGATAGACTGCGACGCCGCACGCCCATGCCAATAACGCCATCCATTCAATATTGGCCAAGCCATGCCCGCCAAGCGCCAGGGCCCGAATGAGCCGGTAGCGGGCGAGAATCACGCCGAAGAGCGGCACAAAAATCGAGCTCAACACGGTCAAGAATTGCGTGATGAGCTGGCTGATCGTTTCCGAGAGCGTGGTGAGCACCAGCGCCAGCGCAATCGATAAGAGCGCCATGGCGACGCCGCGCGCCCTTATTCCATAGCCGCCAAACAGGCTTTCCGAGCTGACCGCGCCGGAATGGAGGTCGCCATAGGCGTTATCAAGTTCATCGAGCACGATCAGCGTCAGCGCGATCAGGCCACCTTGGGCCAATAAGAGGCCCGTGACCAGATCATCAGACGGCTGGTTGAAGGCAATCAGCGCGCCGAGTGCATAGCACCAGATATTGGCGATGGCGTAGCCGATAAAGGTGCCATTGGTCGCCCCGCCTTTACCACGGCTGAACCGCGCATAATCGGCCACGAGCGGCAGCCATGAAACGGGCATGGCGATGACGAGATCGACCCCGCTCCAGAAGCTCGTTTCCCCGGTGCCGGTTTGGTTCCAGAAATCGGACCAGCCTTTGGTGAGCGTGGCTGAAACAAACACGTAAGAGAGCCAAACTAAGGAGGCGATGACGAGCGGCAGGCCGATGCGCGATAAAAACCGCCTGACAAGGCTGGTCATGGAGCCCGTCATCAGGAGCACTAGGATCATGCCCCAAATCAGCGTCAAGCCATAGGTAAGCGATGCTCCCTCAAGCCCTGTCGATTGCTTGATCACGGCCAGCGACCCGTCGCGCATGATGATGATTTCAAAGGCCGCCCAGCCCAAGAGCTGAATGACATTGGCGATGACGGGCAGCCGCCCCAATTTGCTGCCGAAGGCCACCGTCATCAGAGCGCCGGAGGAAAGCCCCGTTTCTTGGCCCAAGCGAGCGACGAGCGCGAGCACGCCCGCGCCGATGGCGGAGCCTAAAAGAATGGCGAAAAAGGCCAGTTTCGGGCTCAAGCCCGGCATCAGCGTTGCGCCCGTCTGCATCACCAAGAGGCCGACGCCCAGGCTGAACCACAGGGCCGCCTGATCGCGAAAGCCGAAAACGCGGTCATGGGAAGGAATAGGAGTGATTGTCGAAGAAGGGTGGACGTCTGCCATGTCGATCTCCATCAGATCAGAATGACAGGAAAGCGCGAAATGCTGGCCCCGAGACGGTGGCGAGCGGTCGTTGCTTCCCTGCGCGAGGATTACCTCAGTCAGGTTCAAAGGGTGTTTCTCAGCCATGCTCACGCACAGCACCCCCAGCGGAATGTCGGCAGGCGCGAACGCCAAGCCAACGAAATGGGGCGATAAACGGTTTTTGCGGCCTTGGCAATCGGGGAGCTTCCCCTCGCCCCATTCCTTTGCTAAACGACCGTGACGGCTGGCCGCTTTGCGCTGGCCGTATCGCTGGGGGTGCCGCGCGGCAAAGCGGGGCTGAGATTAGACCCTTTGAACCTGACTGGGGTAATGCCCGCGCAGGGAAGCACGATGGATGAGCCTTTGGCTGTCTCTCACGCTTCCAAGCGTTTCTGATACAAATGGGAAACCGCAACGCTATGAAGATCGCCGTTATCGGTGCTGGTGTCATGGGGCTTGTCACGGCGCATCAGTGTGCGCTGCGGGGCGGCCGTGTCACCGTCTATGAGCGGCGGCCGGAGGCGGGGCGCGGATGCTCCTGGTATGCGGGCGGCATGTTGGCCGCTTGGTGCGAGATGGAAAGTGCCGAGCCGCTGATCGGCGAATTGGGTCTTGAATCGCTCAGCTATTGGAAGACGCATTTTTCGCATGTCGTCGAGAACGGGACATTGGTTGTTGCCCCGCCACGCGATCTGCCGGACCTCAAACGGTTTGCCGCGCGGACTCAAGCGCATGAATGGGTTGGACGCGATGCGATTGCGGCGCTTGAACCTGATTTGGCCGAGCGGTTTGAGACGGCTTTGTTTTTTAAAGGCGAAGCGCACCTTGATCCGCGCGAGACGCTGGAAGCATTGCGGCAAAAATTAATAGCCGATTATGGCGTGACCTTTGTGATGGATCATGCCGTTACGGCGAACGATGTGGATGCCGATCATATCTTCGATTGCCGCGGCTATGAGGCGCGCGATGTGTTGCCGGATTTGCGCGGTGTGAAGGGCGAGATGCTGATCTTGCGCACGAAAGAAGTGAGCCTCTCGCGGCCGATACGTTTGGTGCATCCGCGTATTCCGGTTTATATTGTTCCGCGTGCCGATCATCATTTTATGGTGGGGGCGACCATGATTGAGAGCGGGGACCGCACGCGGTTCTCGGCGCGCTCAATGGTTGAGCTTTTAAATGCGGCTTATGCGGTTCACCCTGCTTTTGGCGAGGCGGAGATTGTTGAAACCGGTACCGATGTGCGCCCTGCCTTTGCTGACAATTTACCGCGCATTCGGCGTGATGGAAAATTCCTGCGGCTGAATGGACTATACCGCCATGGCTATTTGGGGGCACCCGCTGTGGCTCGGCGGGCGGCCGAGATTGTTTTTGCGGGCAAGTCTTTTCCGGAGGTTGATCGGTGAGGCTGATTGTTAATGGCAATGAAACCGATGTGGCGGCGGACACTTTTGCCGATTTGCTCTTGGAACTCGGCTATGAGGACATGCCCGTTGCGACCGCTTTGAACATGGCTGTCGTTCGAAAAAAAGACCGCGATAGCGTTCGATTGAAAGAGGGCGATCGGGTTGAAATTCTAGTGCCGATGCAAGGGGGCTGAAGCGTGGATCCAGTACAGTTTTATGGCGTGTCGGTAGCCTCGCGCTTGATGCTCGGTACGGCGCAATATCCATCGCCTGCGATTTTGGCGGATGCGATTACGCGCTCGGAAACCGATATTCTCACCGTCTCCCTGCGACGTGAATCAACGGGTGGATCGGGCGGGCGCGATTTTTGGAAATTGATCAGCGCGATGGGGCGAAAGATTTTGCCGAATACGGCCGGATGCCATTCCGCCAAGGAGGCGATCACAACGGCTGAAATGGCGCGTGATGTGTTTGATACGCCATGGATCAAACTAGAAGTGATCGGCCATGCCGATACGTTGCAGCCGGATGTGTTTGGTCTCGTGGAAGCGGCGCGCGAATTATGTGCGCAGGGCTTTCAGGTGTTTCCCTATACAACCGATGATTTGATCGTGGCGGAAAAATTATTAAGTGTTGGCTGCGAAGTGTTGATGCCATGGGGCGCGCCGATTGGCTCGGGTAAAGGGCTGAACAACCGCTTTGCCTTGAAAGCGATGCGGGCGCATTTTCCAAACGTGCCCCTTGTTGTTGATGCGGGCTTGGGTGTTCCCTCGCATGCCGCCGAGGCGATGGAATTGGGCTATGACGCGGTGTTGTTGAATACGGCTGTTGCCAAAGCGGGCGATCCGGTTGCGATGGCGGAAGGGTTTGCGCTCGCGGTGAAAGCCGGGCGCTTGGCCTATCGCGCGGGTGCGATGGAAGCGCGCGATATGGCGGTGCCTTCAACCCCCGTTTTTGGCCAAGCTTTTGTGTAAGGAATTGGAGTTTTACTATGTTGGACCGGTTTTATTTGATCGTTGATTCATCGCACTGGCTGGAACGTTTGCTTCCGCTCGGCGTGAAGACGGTTCAGCTGCGCATGAAAGACAAAAGCCATGCGGAATTGACGCATGAAATTATTATGTCGCGTACGCTATGCGCGCAGCACGGCGCGATATTGATCGTGAATGATTATTGGCAAATGGCATTGGACGAAGGATGCAATTTCGTCCATCTCGGCCAAGAGGATATGGACACGGCAGATTTTAAGGCATTGAAAGCGGGCGGCGTTAAGATTGGGCTCTCCACGCATACGCCGGAAGAGCTAGACCGCGCGCTTCAATGTGATCCCGATTATATTGCCTTGGGACCAATTTATCCGACGGTTTTGAAGGATATGAAATTTCCACCGCAAGGGCTGGAACGCATTGGCGAATGGAAGCGGATCATCGGCGATAGGCCGCTCGTGGCGATTGGCGGCTTAACACCAGAACGCGCCAAGCTCGTCTTGCAAGCGGGGGCCGATAGCGCGTGTGTCGTCACGGATATTTTGCGCCACGCCGACCCCGAAGCGCGGACGCGGGAGTGGATTGATACGCTGCGCGGATAGGCTTTGATGAACGCTTAAGGGATCATGCTCGTTTCAAAGCTGTCGTCAGCCGATGAGACGAGCTGCTGGCAATTGCTTGCATTCACGTCGAGTTCGACTTCGTTCTTTGAAATTTCGATCCGGCGTCCTTGCTCGATCGCGCAATTCTGGCCGTTGATCCGTGCCATAATGGAAAGGGTTTCGCCTTTTTGCCGATGCGGCAAGAAGAAATAGCCATCGTCATTCGTCACTGTTTTGATCAGGCCGGATGTCGACGATGTGGCGCGAATTTTGACCTGAGCGAGACCTGTTTGGCCATCTTTTGTCACGCGACCGGCGACGAGCTTGCCGCCATCTTCAGCTTCACCATTCGGGTTGGGGCGAAGGGCGCGGAGATCGGCCAATTCAAGCACCGTGCCTGGCTTCGCATTCACAAGCGCGATGCGGACGCTTTTGACTTTGCCAAGCGGTAAAGGTGGGCGCGTAAATTCTTTTGAAGTGATTGTGACGTCCGGCCAGTCCAAGGCCGTGACGTCGAGCGTCTCGTAACGCCATTCGTTCGAAATCGCGACCGGCGAGATATGCCACTGGCTTGACGGAAGCAGTTCGAGTTCGGGCGTATCTTGTTCATTGATCGAGACGATTTTGCCGTCATCCATCATCAAATCAATTTCGATATTGCCCGCCGAGGCGTTCCGTTTCGAGATCGAATGATCCAGTTTTCTCAACGCCAGTTGAACGTGGCTCGTGTTCCAGAATTCGAGGCGGGAAGGCCTGAACAGCACCTCAGCCCGCCCCGCATTATCGGCAGTCAGGCTCAGAATTTTAGAGCCATCGGGATCATTGGCTTGCGGCTGACGTTCTTGGGCCTCGCCATTATCGATTGAGACCTGGCCTTTTTCGAAAAGAGCGACGTGGTCAAGAACGGCCGAGGGCGAATTATCATCGACAAGCGTAATCGAAGCTTTGCCGGTTTCATCGGGTGGATTGCGGGTAAACGCATGAAGCTCGGTTTCGCCTAGATAGACGCGCGTCTTCATCGGGTCGGTGACGTAGAGGGTGAGGCCATGCAAATCGCGGCTGCCGGCCCGCGGATCCGGAAGCATCTTGCCCGTGACGCTGTCGATCCACGGTGTAATCGTGATGCGGCTATCGTTTTCATTAAACTCGATATGGCTTGCCACCGCATTGCGCATTTGCTGATAGCGTACCCATGTTGAGGCAGGTGGCGACCAAACGCGTTGTCTGTCCGGAACGGTGCCATCAAAATTATAAACGAGGTTTGCGAGGCGCTGCATCCATTGGCGAATGACGGGCGTTACAGGCTCTGCTCTTGTGTGCAGAAAGTTCGAACCGCCGGAGCCAAAATGGGTGTACCAGAAATGACGAACCGTATCGCCATTGTGAATCATCTCAACGCTGGAGGCCACCAACATAGCGAGCGAATCGCCTTGCGCACTATCGCACCGCTGGCCGCAATAGAGGTCTTTGCGGTCTTCATAGGAAAGGGTTGGCAAGAGATGTCCAAGGTCATTGGCAAACGCGTCTGACGAGCTGCGGTCGAAATTACCGGTCGTTGTGCGCGGCACATTGTAAAAGCCCGGATAGGTATTGGTGAGCGGTGGCAGCGGTTTTTTAAAATCGCTTTTGAGCGGGCCAAAATAATGGGACGGATCCGCAGGGAAATACGACCAGATGCCTTCGACGCCGAGTGTTTTTAAAATATCGGCGTGAAAGGCGTGGCTTGTTTCATCCGTTGCATGGGCTTCGCGCCGTACCACAACCGAGGCATCGTTGAAGATGGTGCCCGACGAACGGGGAACCTCGTAATATTTGCCGGCAACACCAAAATCTTGCGCCAGCGTATTACCGCCATGCGAGGTGAGCAGCGCGGGACGCATGTTCCAATCAGCCAAGACAGGCGCTTCGGCCATTACCGTTTGACGGCTGAAATCATCCCGCTCGATGCGCATCACCGACACCGAGCATCCGCTGGCGCATGAAGGTGCTGATAGGGTGACATGATCGAGCTGGCCCGCATTCAACGCCAAATGGTCGAATGTGTCGCCTTCGGTCGGAATGATGAATTCGACGATTGCAAATTTGCTGTCTCTTTTGAGCTGGACGTTTCGACCTTTGGCAACCTGATCGGGGCCATAAGTTAGGGAGCGTCCCGTACGATCGGATAAGGTCACCGATAAATCGGCTGGCGGCTCGCCGTTTAGATAGAGGCGAACATTTTGGCGCTGTTCATTGGCGATATCGGAATCGGCGGGTGGAATCGCGATCGTTGTTTGCGCGGATGCGAGCTGGATCGTCGGTTCAAACACATTGCGCAATTGGAAGCTTGAATCTTCCTGCCAGCCATGGAACTGGTCAATATTGCCGCGATGCCATTCCCGCAGCAATAGCGCATAGGCTGGAAGGCCATCAACGCCTGTCGGCGTGCGGTTTAGGCGGTCTGGCCCCAAAAACATGGTCGAGAGACGGTCACTGCCATGCGGCCAAAGCGAGTCGGTAATTGGTAGACCAAGTTCTTGATTGAAAACGCGATGGAGGGCGGCGCCATGCCATGGCTTTAACTCGTCCGCATCGTCGCTGAAGCTCACGACTTGGTGGAAGGGGTAGGGCAGATCGCGCACCCGCGATACATCATCCGTGCTCGACGCAACACCGCCGCCGATGATGGACGTCATCGTTACGGTCAATGCAGCAGCAAGGAGAAGCCGCCGAGGTGTTACACGTCTAACCAACTTAAAACCCCGGACAAACACTAAAGCGGAATGAAGACTCAGACCGATTACATTCGATACGCATTGCCGCAACTGTCCGCACGGCCGCAACGCTTTGACAGCCAAAGGTTACAATTTCGTGACACGATTTGGTCAATTGCGCCGTATTCACCATAATTACGCTCAGAGGCTCCAAACGGTAATGTTGGAAGGCCGCGTGTCGCGGGGCAATGCGCCTTTGACGTCCATGACAATCGGGTTGCCGGGCTTCAGGAGCTTTTGGATCAATCCCCAGCCGTCTTTCATATAGGATTGGTGCGACACGGCTAAAATGACGGCGTCCGATGGCTTGAGATTCTCGGTGGAGACCAAATCGATGCCAAATTCGTGATGCACTTCTTCCGCCGACGCCATCGGATCATGCGCCTGCACCGTGATGCCGAAATTTTTCAGCTCCGTGATGATGTCGACGACCTTCGAATTGCGGATATCGGGCACGTCTTCTTTGAACGTCAGGCCAAGCACGGTGACAACCGGATTGGCGCGACCATCGGCGAGCAGACGACGGATGCATTCACGCGCAACACGCGGGCCAACCGCGTCATTGGTGCGGCGTCCGGACAGAATAACTTCCGGATGGCAACCGGCTTTTTCTGCGCGGTAGGTGAGGTAATAGGGATCAACGCCGATGCAGTGGCCGCCGACTAGGCCTGGGCGGAACGGCAGGAAGTTCCATTTCGTGCCAGCGGCTGCGAGCACATCCAGCGTATTGACGCCGAGCGCGTGGAAAACTTCCGAGAGCTCGTTCATCAGCGCGATATTGAGATCGCGCTGCGTGTTCTCGATCACCTTGGCTGCTTCTGCCACTTTGATCGAAGGCGCTTTATGGATGCCGGCTTTGACAACCGAGCCATAGACAGCGGCAACAATCTCAAGCGTTTCCGGCGTCTGGCCGGAGACAACTTTGGTAATGGTTTCAAAGCGATGGACGTGATCGCCCGGGTTAATCCGTTCTGGCGAATAGCCGACGGTGAAATCGGTGCCGGATTTCAAGCCTGAGACGCGCTCGAGCACGGGCACGCAATCTTCTTCCGTAGCACCCGGATAGACGGTTGATTCATAAACAACGATATCGCCCTTTTTGAGCACATTGCCGACCGTTTCCGACGCCTTCAGCAAGGCGGTGAGGTCGGGGCGGCGGGCTTCGTCAATCGGCGTTGGCACGGTGACGATGAAGAAATCGGCGGTTTTTAAGGTGGCGCGGTCATGCGTGAAGGTCAGCGTTGGCGCTTTCAGGCGGGCGCTTTCAACTTCCAAGGTGCGGTCATGGCCGTCTTTCAATTCCGCGATACGGCGCTGGTCAATGTCAAAGCCAATCACGGTTTCGCCAGCGGCCGCAAACGATACGGCGACGGGAAGGCCTACATAGCCAAGTCCGATGACGGCGATTTTTCTGGTATGAGCCACGCTTTTAGTCTCCACTTTCATATATTGAGCTGCCGTCTAGACGGCAAATTGCGGATCAGCAATCCTCAATTCGGCCATGTCGCGGTAAATTGCGGCAATTTCGGTACCGATTGCGGTTGATGAGAATAATTTTTCGACCCGACGACGCCCCGCTTGCCCCATTTGGGCGCGAAGAGCGGGATCGCGAACGAGCGTTTCGATGGCGCGGGCCAGCGCCTCGGCATCATCCACGGGAACCAAAAGACCCGTTTCGCCGTCGATGGCGACATCGCGGCAGCCCGGAACATCGGTGGCGACCAGCGGGCGCCCTAGGCTTGCGGCTTCGAGCAATGCTTTTGGCAGACCCTCGCGGCGGGACGGCAAAGCGGCAACGTGGCAGCGCGCCCAAAGCGAGGCGATATCCTCGACATGGCCTAACCATTCGACGCCTGGTTGGCGGGCAAAGGCTTGAAGTTCCTCGATTTTTATCGCCGAACGGTTGGTGGGATCGTAATCACCAGCCAGCAAAAGTCGCGTGTCGAGGCCCTTTTCGCGCAATAGGGCTTGGGCTTTGACGAGTGGCCTGATGCCTTTATCGTCCAGCATTCGGGCGGCGATGCCGATGGTAATCGGGCCTTCGGGCTCGGGAAGCGGCTTTAAAAGATCGGTATCGACGCCGGAGCCCGCCACCAAGCGGATGCGGTCCGATGGAACGCCGATGGATTGGAGGGCCGACCGATCATCGGCGTTTTGCACCACAGTCATTGAGGCGCGGCGGGATAAGAGGGTCCGAAGGGCAATAACAAGGCCCGATTTAAGGAGTTTTCCCTTCAACCCCCGGCCAATAAAGCCCGAACCCAAGCCCGCAATGGTATTAACGGTCGTGATCCCCAAGCCCGTCGCGGCAATTTGACCAAACATCACGGGCACGAGGGCGATGTGGTGCACGAGATCCGGCTTAAGGCTTTGATAAAGCTGCCGAATGGCCCAGATATCTTTGAGGATATCGATGGGCGAGCGCTTCAGCTTTTCCCATGGCAGATCGTGCAAAGTGTAGCCCTCACCACGGATCGCCGCGCCATAGTTTTTCACGCGGGTGCCAACATGCACCTCAAAGCCAGCCGATTTCGCCGCCCGCGCCATGGGCAGGCGGTGCGAGATGAAATAGCGGTCATCGGTGACAAGAAAGAGCAGTTTAGGCGAGGCCATGCGGATAAGTTCAATTCCAAATGCGGTCCTTAAGGGATTTTCCTTAAGGGTGAGGCTGCAATAGCCTAGCAATCCTGTCTGGCCGATGAACGGGGATCCATTTTCCGTCATTGCGAGCGAAAGCGAAGCAACCCAGCTAGCGAAACGTGTTAAAATACAACCTAACCATCGCACTTTTTCGGCATCATCAGCTGGGTTGCTTCGCTTTCGCTCGCAATGACGGAGGAGCGAACAGCCCCCTTAATTTTGCCCTGATTCAGCTTCAGTTCATCCGCGCCGTGCTTTTTGCGGGGCTTAATTGGATGATTTCGCCTCGTCTTTGTTATTCGATGGTGCTATCGGGTGCGGAATTGGTTGGATTTTGTCCAAAATCGCGTTGTTTTGACCTATCTCGAAGGATATTACCTTGACGACTTATGCCCTTGTTGGAGCTTCCGGTTATATTGCACCACGCCATATGAAGGCGATGAAAGACACGGGCGGCGAGCTGGTTGTCGCTTATGACCCCAATGATTCCGTTGGTATTTTGGACAGCCATTTCCCGGATGCGCATTTCTTCACCGAGTTCGAACGGTTTGACCGCCACGTGGACAAACTGCGGCGCCGGGGTGAGCGGCTCGATTATGTCTCGATTGCTTCGCCAAATTATCTCCATGACGCGCATTGCCGCTTTGCGCTGCGCGCCGGTGCCGACTCCATTTGCGAGAAGCCGTTGGTGCTGAACCCTTGGAATATTGACGGGCTGGAAGAGATTGAAGCCGATACGGGCAAGCGGATCTATTCGATTTTACAGCTTCGCCTGCACCCCGCCATCATTGCGCTGCGCGATAAATTTGCCCATTCCACCAAGCGCCACAAGGTGGAGCTGACCTATTGCACCTCGCGTGGGCGCTGGTACCACGCCTCCTGGAAGGGCGATGACTCAAAGTCCGGCGGCGTGGCTACCAATATTGGCGTGCATTTCTTTGATATGCTCGGCTTTGTGTTTGGCGGCGTGAAATCCAACATCGCGCATTTACGGACAGAAGAACGCGCGGCGGGCTTTATTGAATGCGAGCGCGCCGATGTGAGCTGGTTCCTCTCCGTTGATCGCAATGATCTGCCTGAAAGCGTGCAGGGCAAGAAGACGACCTATCGCTCGATTACGGTGGATGGCGAGGAAGTCGAGTTTTCCGAAGGCTTCACCGATTTGCACACGCGCTCTTATGAGGAAATTCTCGCAGGCCGTGGCTTTGGCTTGAAGGATGTTCGCCCTTCGATTGAGATCGTTTCGACCTTCCGGCATCAGGAAATTGCCAAACGTTCAGGGATTGTTCATCCCTTCGCCGATAAAGCCTAATTCATGAGCGAAATGAGGGAAGACCCGCGCTTTCCCGGCGTCCTGATCCATGTATCGAGCTATGTCGATGAGGGGGCGGTGATTGGTCGCGGCACCAAGATTTGGCATTTCTGTCACATCCTTGCGGGGACGGTGATCGGCGAGAATTGCTCAATCGGCCAAAACGCGATGATCGGCCCGAAGGTGACGATCGGCAATGGCTGCAAGATCCAGAACAATGTCTCCCTTTATGAGGGCGTGGTGCTCGGCGATGACGTGTTTTGCGGTCCATCTTGCGTGTTCACCAATGTCATCAACCCGCGCGCAAATGTGAGCCGCAAAGCTGAATTTAAAACGACGCCTGTTGGCAAGGGTGCAACGATTGGCGCGAACGCCACCATCGTATGCGGTCATGAGCTCGGTGCTTATTGCCTGATTGGCGCCGGTGCCGTCGTCACAAAAAATGTACCTGACTATGCGCTGATGGTGGGTAACCCCGCCCGGCGAATGGGCTGGATGAGCCGAACAGGTGACCGGTTGGGTGCTGATCTGAAATGCCCGGCAACGGGTGAAACCTATTACCTTAAGAATGACAACCAGCTTGTGCTGGCCGATTAGGAGCAAGACTCGTGGATATTAAAGGCAAGAAATTCGTCGTTATCGGTGGTGCAGGCCTGATTGGTTCGCATGCGGTGGATCAGCTCATCCAGCAGGATGTCGGCGAGATCGTCATTTATGACAATTTCGTGCGTGGCACGATGGAGAACCTTGCAGGGTCTTTGAAAGATCCGCGGGTGAAAATTTTCGAAGCCGGTGGCGACATCACTCACACCGATATTTTGGATGCAGCGCTGAAGGGTGCGGATGGCGTGTTCCAGTTCGCAGCCCTTTGGTTGTTGCAATGCCATGAATATCCCCGCACGGCGTTTGACGTAAACGTGAAGGGCATGTTCAACGTGCTCGATAGCTGTGTGCGCAACAATGTGAAGCGTTTGGTCTGGTCGTCATCCGCCTCCGTTTATGGCGATGCGGTGGAAGAGCCGATGACGGAAGATCATCCGTTCAACAACAAGAATTTTTACGGCGCGACGAAGATTTGCGGCGAGGCGATGGCCCGTGCGTATCACTTCCGGTATGGCCTCGATTATGTGGGCCTGCGCTATATGAACGTCTATGGTCCGCGTCAGGATTATCGCGGCGCATACATTGCCGTCATCATGAAGATGCTCGATGCGATTGATCGCGGCGAAGGTCCAACGATCATGGGCGATGGCTCGGAAGCGTTCGACTTCGTGGCCGTTGAGGATTGCGCCCGCGCTAACCTCTGCGCGATGGGTTCAACCGCTACCGACCGTTTCTACAATGTCGGCACCGGCAAGCGCACCTCGCTCAAGGAAGTGGCCGAGATGCTGCTGAATCTTACTGGCTGCAACCAGCCGATCAATTACGCGCCACGCTCGGCGGCAACGCTTGTGCGTAACCGCGTGGGTTCGCCGGTTCGTGCGTCGAAAGAAATCGGCTTTACGGCAGGCATTGATCTTGAAGAGGGCTTGCGCCGTCTGATCACCTGGCGCGAAGGCCATAAGAATGAAGTTGCTGCGCGCCGCGCCAAGTCTGCCGAATAAATAAGCCTGCTGAATAAGGATTGCTTTTACAATGGCCATGGAAAAAAGAACCGTCCAGATCGCATTGCCTTCGATGGGCGAAGAAGAATGGCAGGCCGTGCGTGGCCCGATTGAATCGGGTTGGCTCACGCAAGGCCCGAAAGTGGCCGAGTTTGAAAAGCAATTCGCAGCACGCCACAACGTGCCGCATGCGTTGGCTACAACAAGCTGCACAACGGCATTGCATCTCGCTTTAGCCGCTATGGATATCGGCCCCGGTGACGAGGTGATTGTGCCTTCGTTTACGTGGGTCGCTACCGCCAATGCGGTGCTCTATTGCAATGCCATTCCAGTGCTGTGCGATGTTGATCCGCGCACCAACAATATTGATCCGGCGTCTGTTGCCGAAAAGGTAACGGAACGCACCAAGGCGGTGATGCCGGTGCATCTGTTTGGCCTCTGCGCCGATATGGATGGCTTGCGCGCTGTGTTGCCTAAGCATGTCAAGATCGTCGAAGACGGCGCTTGTGCAGCAGGCGCATCGTATAAAGGCACGCCAGCGGGTGCGTTGGGCGATGCAGCGTGTTTCTCCTTCCATCCGCGCAAGTCGATCACGACGGGCGAGGGTGGCATGATGACCACCCTTCATGATGATGTCGCTGCCAAAGCGCAGGTGTTGCGTAACCACGGTGCGTCCGTGTCCGAAGAAATGCGGCATCGCGGCGCGCAGCCTTATCTCCTGCCGGACTTCGATGAATTGGGCTTCAATTACCGCATGACGGATATTCAAGCCGCCATCGGCCTTGTGCAGATGACGAAGCTTGATCGCTTCATTGATGAGCGTGATGCCGCCGCCCGTCGCTACCGCGAAGAGCTCGCCGATATCGAATGGCTGCGTCAGCCTGTGGTGCCAAACGATGTGCGCCATGCTTGGCAGGCTTATGTCACCTATGTCGACCCGAAGCTTTCCCCGCTGCCGCGCAACGAGATTATGGCGAAGCTGCATGCGATGGGCGTTGCTACGCGTCCTGGCACGCATGCGATCCATATGCTCGGCTATTATCGCGAGCGCTACAACATCAAGCCGGAAGATTTTCCGGGCGCCAAGGATTGCGAAAACAATACGATGGCCATTCCGCTGCATAACCGTATGAGCGAAGATGATTACTCTTATGTCATCGAGTGCATCCGCTCGATTGCGAAAGGCCATTGATCATGTCGCAGCCGCAATGGTTATCGGATTTATTGGGCGTTCAAGTTCCGGCGGAAGGCGCGAGTGCTACCGCCAATGGCCGTCAGATTACAACGGTCGCGGGCATTCCGCGTTCGGCTGAATTTGTATCGGCCGCGCAAGAGCAAACGCGTGAAACGTTTGGCTTCAAATGGGCGAAGCGCGATACGTTTGAAGGCTCGGTTGCTGACCATATGCGCACCTGGCTTGTGCAGAAATATGGCGATGTGCCATTTGCACCTTGGTTTAAGGAACATGGCGAGCATCCGATCATTTTGGATGCAGGCTGCGGTGCAGCGCTTTCCGGCATTGCGCTGTTTGGCCCTGTAATGGACCATGTGCATTATCTCGGCGTGGATGTTTCAACCGCCGTTGATGTCGCCTCCGCTCGCTTTGCCGAACGCGGTTGGTCAGCCGGATTTATTCAGGCCGATTTGAACCAGATTCCTGTGCCTGAGCGCTCGGTTGATATCGTGTTCTCGGAAGGTGTTTTGCACCATACGGATAACACCTTCAACGCGCTGGCCGCCGTCACCAAACACGTGAAGGTCGGCGGGCGTGTGGTGTTCTATGTCTACCGCAAAAAAGGTCCGGTGCGTGAATTCACCGATGATTATATTCGCGACAAGATGCAGATGATGACGGCGGAAGAAGGCTGGGCAGCGATGGAACCGCTCTCCGAGCTCGGCCGCATTTTGGGCGAGTTGAACATCGAGATCGATATCAAGCGTCCGGTGGATTTGCTGGAGATTCCGGCAGGTAAAATCAATTTACAGCGTTTCTTCTACTGGCACGTGCTGAAGGCGTTTTATCGCCCTGAAATGTCGCTTGATGAAATGAACCACATCAATTTCGACTGGTTCGCACCAAAGAATGCACGCCGCCACACAGTGGAAGAAGTGCGCGGCTGGTGCAAGGAATTGAACCTCGAAATCGAACACGAATTTGCGGAAGAAGCGGGCATCAGCATTATTGCGAAGCTTACAAAATAATACCGTTATTGCGAGGAGCGTAAGCAACGAAGCAATCCAGTTTTTTGAACCATCGGCTGGGTTGCTTTGCTATTCGCTCGCAATGACGATCATGAAGCGAGAATAGAAAACCATGTGCGGCATAGCAGGCATCTATCATTTTGACGGAACGCCCGCGTCACCTGTGACGCTGAAGGCGATGACGGATGCGCTCGTTCACCGTGGCCCCGATGGTGAAGGCCAGTTTACCGATGGGCCGGTGGCCCTTGGCCATCGTCGTCTGTCGATCATTGATTTGTCAGATGCTGCCCATCAGCCGATGCCATCAGCCGATGGCAAACTGGTGCTCACTTATAATGGTGAGGTGTATAATTTTCAGGAACTCCGCATAGATCTTGAAGCCAAGGGGCATTCCTTCCGCTCTCGCGGGGATAGCGAAGTGGTGGTTACCGCCTTTCGCGAATGGGGCTTGGATGCCGTTTCGAAATTCAACGGCATGTTTTCGATTGCGCTGTGGGATCGGGCGAATAGACGCCTGACGCTGGCACGCGACCGTTTTGGCGTGAAACCGCTTTATTATTGGTATGATGGCAAGACGTTATTGTTCGGCTCCGAGATCAAAGCGTTTATGAAGTTTCCGGGCTTTAAGGCGAAGCTCGATCCAACGCATCTCGCCGAATATATGACGTTCCAAAATTTCATCTCGGACAACACGCTGTTTGCGGGCGTGAAGATGCTGCCGGCGGGATCGACGATTACGATTGAAGCGGGCATGAAAAGCCTGCCCGAGCCTGTACGTTATTGGGATTTCCGCTTTGTCGAAGATGCGTCGATTACCGATCGCGCCGAAGCCGAGCAAGAAGTGGATCGGTTGTTCCAGCAAGCGGTGAGCCGCCAGCTGATCTCCGATGTGCCGATTGGTTCTTATCTCTCGGGTGGCATGGATTCAGGCTCGATCACCGCGATTGCCGCACGCCAACGGCCGATGCTGCATACGTTTACGGTCGGCTTTGATATGTCGTCTGCATCGGGCCTTGAAATGGCGTTTGATGAGCGCCGTGCGGCCGAGCGTATGTCGTATAAATTCAATACCGAGCATTATGAAATGGTGCTCAAAGCGGGCGATATGGAACGCTGCATGCGTTCGCTCGTCTGGCATTTGGAAGAGCCGCGGGTTGGCCAATCCTATCCGAATTTTTACGCTGCTAAACTCGCAAGCCGGTTTGGCAAAGTGGTGCTGTCGGGTGCGGGCGGTGATGAGCTTTTTGCAGGCTATCCATGGCGCTATTATCGTGCCGCGAGTGCGCAGAATTTTGATGACTATGTTGATCGCTATTACGAGAATTGGCAGCGTCTGGTGCCAACGGAATCCTATTCGGATTTGATTGCGCCTTTGGGGTCGGAAGGCCGCAACGCCGATCCGCGTGCGATTTTCCGTAATGTGTTTTCGCATCACGATGCGGAGCTAAAAACGCCGCAGGATTACATCAACCACTCGCTTTATTTCGAAGCCAAAACCTTCATGCATGGTTTGCTGGTGGTAGAAGACAAACTCTCAATGGCGCAGTCGCTCGAGAGCCGGGTGCCGTTTCTTGACAATGATCTGGTTGATTATGCGGGCCGCGTTCCAGTGACCATGAAGCTTGCCAATCTTGGCGAAGTTTTGAAGCTCGATGAGAACACGCCGGGTTCAAAAACCGCGACCTATTTCGGTAAGACGAATGATGGCAAGTTGATCCTGCGTTCGGCGATGTCAAAATATATTCCCGAAGATGTGACGCAAGCCTTGAAGCAGGGGTTCTCTGCACCGGATGCGAGCTGGTTCCGCGGCGAGAGCATTGACTATGTGCGTCGCACGCTGATGAATCCGAATGCCAAGCTTTGGAATTATCTTGATCGCACCACGGCGCAGGCGCTTATTCTTGATCATTTGGAAGGCCGCCAGAATCGCCGCTTGCTGATCTGGTCGCTACTGTATCTTGAAGTCTGGCTGGACCTCTTTGAGGGATGAGCATGACCGATAAAGTGTCCGAACTCGGCGAGTTGCTCAAAGCGTTGCATCAGCGGCGTGATGACGAATTGCGCTCGACCTATAGCCGCAGCCTGCCTTTTGCGGATGCGCAGTTTGATCGGTGGGAACGCGCGAAAGCGTTGGGCTTTGGCGAGAAAACCAGCATCTATGATTCCTCCGTTGTAATGGGGGATGTTCGCGTCGGTGCAAACACATGGATCGGCCCGTTTACAATGCTCGATGGTTCGGGTGGCGGGCTGACGATTGGCGATTATGTTTCGATCTCGTCCGGCGTTCACATCTACACGCATGATACCGTTTTGTGGGCCGTATCCGGCGGCGTACAGGCTACACGCAAGGGCGCGGTATCGATTGGCTCGAATACCTATATCGGTGCGCAAGCGGTGATTATTGCGGGCGTTACCATCGGCTCGCGCTGCGTGATTGCCGCCAATAGTCTGATCAATCGCGATGTGCCGGATGGCACGATTGTAGGCGGCACACCCGCGCGTCGGCTTGGTCGTGTCGAGGGCGAAGGAGCCGAAGCACGCCTCGTTTATGACGGCAAGGAAGCGCCGCGATGAGCGAGGTAAAAGACAAACCCCGCCGTCTCATGATGATCGGCTATAACACGGTCGATGAGTTAATCCGCGATGGCAAAATCCGCTTTGATGATCCGGTATCGCTGGAGCTGCAATTCAATCTCGGTCGTATGTTCGATGAAGTGATCTATGTCGTGCCGTTTGGCCGCGAAAATATTGAGCGGCGCATTGATGACACTACCATCTATCGCGAGTTGGCGTTTGATCGCTCCGAGCGTGGTTTTAAGCTTGTACTCAATGGCATTAAACACATTGCAAAAGCGCGTGCCTTTATGGATGAGACGGTTGCGCGTTTTAAACCCGATGTGGTGCAAACCGTAGGCCCGCATATTCCGGCGGCGATGGCGTTGATTTCGCCGCGCACGCGGGTATTGCCGACCGTGTGCATGATCGAAGCCTATTGGGAAGATATTTTGCCCTTCCAGCAATATTTCCCGAGCGCGATCAAACGCATTTTGCCGTTCTGGTATCGTCTCGTTTATCGGCTGTTTCCGCGCTACACGGGCGCTCCTTCGCTGTCCCCGCCTTATTACACCTCGAAGGGCATGGACGAGGCGCAGATTTCGCCGTGGATTCAACCTTTGGATTTGCGCGAAGTAGAAGCGGCTGATGCGGCGGACGCGCCCGATGCGGTAAACGCTTCCGCCCATCCGCGTATTGTCGTGCTTGGTCGATTGCATCCGGAAAAACTCGCCGTCGATGCATTTGATATTTTTGCCAAAGCGATAGAAGGCGGCTTGCCCGGCAGTTTGATTTTTGTGGGCGATGGGCTTGATCGGCCAATCATTGAAGCGCGCGCCCATGCGCTTGGGCTATCGGATCGCGTTGTGATTACAGGGCTTGTGCCGCATAAGCAGGCTATGTCCATTTTGAAGGCGTGCGATTTATCGATTGCACCAATGCAGGGTTCTGCTTTGCTTGAAACCTTGGCGGCTGGTATTGCAACCGTTGCCTATGATCACGAAACGCATGCGGCGCTGATTACAAGTGGCGAGAATGGCGTTTTGGTGCCGCATCGCGATGTGGATGCTGCAGCCCATTTATTGCGGCAGTGGCTGAACCATCCGGAAGAAGCCAAGAAGATCGCGCAAGCGGCAAAGCATCGGGTTGAAGAAAAATACAATGTCGCGGCAATGCGTGCCTTGCTTCTTCAACCCTTTATCGATGCGTATCATTTGCCGCGTTATCAAAAACGGCGGGCCGCGCAAGCGCACCGTGTGATGGAGACGGCCTAATGTCGAAGCGTCTCCTCTATGTTGATGTAAATGCGAGCTTTATCAATCCGACGCGCAATCTCTTGCCTGTTGCTTTGATGAAGGGGTGCGATGTTCGTTTTTTTGGTCCGGGCCATGTCTCATCCGACGTGCTGGCCATTGGCCTTCCGGCCTTCATCGATAAAAACGGCCCGTTTGACGCGATAGCCACCAATACGTTGGTGCTGTTTTCCGATAGTGTTGATCCATCGCGCTATGCTGCCAATCTACGCGCGGCCTATGCTTATGATGGCCTACCGGAAGATTTGCTGTTTTTGCCGATCATCGCCAAGCAGTTTGCTACAGTAAACATACCGCGGATCGCCGTGCTGCTTGAGAATGATTTTTACAATTGGACCGCCCGCGAGCGGGACAAGATTGAGGCCGCGGCTGATTTCTTCATCGGCTTTGGAGAAGAGTTCTGCCCCTTTATAGCGGATATGCCTGAATTACGGTTTGAGCGCTTTGCCTCAATTACGACTGATATATGGGCCGAGTTTTGCCGCAGCCAAAAAGGCCGCGTTGCATCTTTGCCGCATTTTGTTTCGGATGCCGAATTCTCAGTTTCGCCTTTGGTCAGCCGGCGCGATTTTTGGTCGGTGATGGGCGTGCAATATCATGCGCGACAGGTGGCGCGGGATCATTTGCTAGCCAATGGCATCACGCCGATTGTTGATAGCCGATTGCGCAAGCTTGTTTCGGTTTTGAAAAAGACACGGTTGATGCGCGGCGAAAAGCGGATCGTGCAAAAACTGCTCAATGCGGATTTTGCATCCCGCATTGCTCAAACGCGGTATTCTTATACATGCGGGTCTGGACTTGCGATGCCCATTCGTAAATTTTTTGAGATACCGTCGGCGGGTGCTGTGCTGGTTTGCCGCCCGTTTCATGGCTTTGCCGAAGCGGGTTTTGCGGATGGCGTGAATTGCATTCTGGCCGAGCCGAATGAGTTGATGGATGTGCATCGCTCTCTGATTGCCGACCCAGAACGCGCGCAAAAAATTGCAAGCGCGGGGCAGCATTTGGTGATGGATCTCCATTCGCTTTCCGCACGTTCCGATCATCTTGCCGCGATCGTTACCGCCATTGCCGAGCGGCGCTTTGCGGGTAGCCAATGGATCGGTGGATCGCATGTGTTGCGAACATCTCTTGAGCGGAGTGTCGCGTGATGTTGCCGTCTCTTCTCCGATTGTTCCGTGATGTTTATCGGGTGACGGGCCGCCGCTTGCCGTTATTGGTGATCTTAACCTTTTTAAATGCCGTGTTGGATGGTGCTGCCGTTGCAGCCTTGCTGCCTTTGTTGAAGGCAGTCGGCGGAACGCCGGGTGCGGGCGATGATCGGGTAACACAATCAATTAATGCCGCTTTGGCGTGGTTCGGATTGCCAGTCACGGCGTCGGCCATCGCCGCCTTTGCGATCGGCATCATGGCGTTTGGTGTGGTTGTCTTTTTGGCGCAAGCCTATTTGGGTGCCAAGCTGCAAACCGAATATGTGGCCGCTTGGCAAAGGCGTTTATTTGCGGCTTATTTTGGTTCGGAATTTGGCTTTTTTCGCGAGCGTCGCGCAGGTGATCTAATTTCGGCGGGTATCATTGAGCCTGTTCGTTTGGGTGGCGCGTTTTATCAGGCCAATCTCATTCTTTCGTCGGTTTTGTTCATAGGTGTGCAAATTGCGGTTGCGCTTGTCATTGCGCCGGTTGTTGTTGCGATGTTGTTTGGCGCAGGAACGTTTCTCTTCATTGTCTCTGTTGGCCTTGTTCGCCGTGGTCTGTTGGTGGGCGAGGAAATGACGGTGGTGAATGCCGATCTTCAATCGGACGCGGGTGAATTGGTGGCGGGGGCCAAATTCGTTAAAGCAACCGCTACGGAGGATCGTGCCGTGGAGCGGCTTTCGCGAACGGTGATGCGGCTTCGTGACCTTACGTTTTCAAACGCGTTTGACGTGCAGATTGTGCGGGCAATTTTTGAATATGCCAGCGGCTTTGTGGTCATCCTCTTGCTCGTTGCAGGCCCAACCTTGCTAGCGGTGGATGTGGGCACGGTGATCGTGATTGTGGCGATGTTTATTCGGCTGTTCCCGAAGGTGACGGGCTTACGGCAATGCCAACAATCGATCAGCCTTGTCTTGCCCGCTTTTGATGCCGTAACTCTGATGGCGACCGAAGCCGAAGGCCGCGCTGAACGGTTTTTAGCAGCGGAAGGCGCGGGGCAATTGGGTGCAGGGCCAGCCTCTATCGCGTTAGAGAACGTCCATGTTGTGATTGGCGAGCGCACGATTCTGGATGGCATTGATCTGAGCATCAAAGCAGGTGAATTTGTTGTGCTGACAGGGCCTACGGGCGCGGGCAAAACAACCTTGCTTGATTGCATGTTGGGGCTACGCCGCATTCAATCGGGCGTGGTGCTGATTGATGGCCATAATCTTAATACGCTCGCCGTATCGGAATGGCGTCGCGGCGTTGGTTATCTCGGTCAAGACCCGATGCTGTTTCATGCGTCGATTGAAGACAATCTGCGTTGGATAAGGCCCGACACAACACAAGAAGCGATTGAACAAGCGTTGCGCTTGGCGTCCGCCGATTTTGTTTATCGTTTGCCGGATGGATTGAAGACGATTGTAGGCGATGCGGGCAGCCGACTTTCAGGCGGCGAACGACAACGCATTGCGCTTGCTCGCGCGCTGTTGGGTGAGCCTCGATTGCTGGTTTTAGACGAAGCAACAAGCGCGTTGGATGGGGCAACCGAAGCCTCCGTTGTTGAAACCATCGCGAAGCTTAAAGGACGTATGACGATTGTATCGATCACGCATCGCCCTGCTTTGGTAGCGGTGGCGGATCGGATGATTGAAGTGCAACACGGTAAAGTGGCTGCAGGGCAAGCCACGCAACAGGATATAAAGGTGATCTAATGGCTACCGCTGCAATTCCTTTTATTGACCTTGGCGCGCAACGCGCGCGGATTGGTGCGGCGATTGATGCAGGCCTGTTGCGCGTGGCGCAGCATGGCCAATATATTTTGGGGCCGGAAGTTAAAACGCTTGAAGCCGATCTTGCCGCCTTTTGCGGAGCAAAAGAGTGTATTTCCGTCTCTAATGGAACGGTTGCTTTGGCGATGCCGTTGATGGCGAAAAATATCCGCCCTGGTGATGCCGTTTTTTGCCCAAGCTTTACGTTTGCAGCGACGGCCGAAGTGGTAGCCTGGCTTGGCGCGACGCCCGTTTTTGTGGATGTGTTGCCTGATACATTCAACATGGATCCGGCGAGCCTTGAACAGGCGATTGCTAAAGCCAAGGCTGATGGGTTAAAACCGCAATGCGTGATCTCGGTTGATCTCTTCGGACAACCTGCCGATTATGATGCGATTGAACCTATTCTTGCGCGCCATGGATTGTGGCTGATGAGTGATGCGGCGCAAAGCTTTGGCGGCGCGTTTAAGAACCGTAAAGTCGGCACCATCGGACATGTGACGGCGACGAGCTTTTTCCCTTCAAAGCCTTTGGGTTGCTATGGCGATGGGGGTGCCATTTTTACCGATGATCCCGAGATGGCTTCTGTGTTGCGTTCGTTGCGGGTGCACGGGCAGGGAAGCGATAAATATGATAATGTACGCATCGGCTTAAATGGCCGGCTGGATACGTTGCAAGCCGCCGTGCTCATCGAGAAATTAAAAATTCTCGGCGATGAAGTAGTGGCCCGCGATCAGGTGGCGGCGCGCTATTCGGCGCATCTTAAAGGCTTGGTGCCGACGCCGCGTGTTCTTCCCGAATTGGTTTCCGCTTGGGCGCAATATACGGTTCTGGTTCCCGGCGCGGCGCGCGCTTCTATGATTGCGGCGATGAAAGTAGATGGTATTCCGACCATGGTCTATTATCCAAAGCCGCTTCATTTACAAACGGCGTATCGTCATTTTCCGCTGGCAGGGAATGGCTTGCCGGTGAGTGAGCGCTTGGCGCAAGAAGTGCTGAGCTTGCCGATGCATCCTTATCTCGACCATGCCACGCAAGACCGTGTGATCGAGAGCTTCACCAAGGCTTTGAAAGCGCACGCATGAGAATGATGCTCGCAACCCTCTGGCGGATTTTTGCAACACTTTGCGCTTTTATGGTGATTGCAGCGCTTATGATTGGCATCAATCTGGAGCGTATTTTGATGGTCGATGGGCCTTTAACAAAAGCGGACCATGCCGTTGTTTTAGACGGTAACAATGCGCGGTTGCTGCGCGCAAAGGAATTGCTTGATCAAGGTCTTGTGAGCGATATCTGGATCAGCAATGGCGAGCCTGCGCATCCGGATGAAATCGAACAGATTGTTGAATCGCTTGGATATCACGCCCCCGATCGGACCGAAATCAAGCGGCAAATTTTAGAGCATCTCGGCGTTCCTTCCGACAAGCTTGTGTTTTTCGGCCATGGCAGTTTGACAACGCGGGATGAAGCCAAGGCATTGCGCGAAACGATTGGTGATCAAGCGCCGAGTTTTATTGTGGTGACGACCAATTATCACTCGCGCCGGGCGCAGGCGATTTTTCAAGCGGCCTTGCCGCAATCAACCGTTCAAGTGACGTGCCAGCAGGGTTGCGTTGCGCCACCCTATTGGTGGAAAGATCCCGCTATCGCGGCGCAATTCGTGCTTGAATTCGTCAAGCAGATTTATTTCAGATTGGGAATAGCTGCAGCGGGTTGAAAGACAGCATCAAAGGCGGCGGTCATTTTAGCCTCTGTGTAGCGCTCCTCAATACGCGTGCGGTTAGTGTGCCCGATGGTTTCGCGTTCTTGTGCGGACAGCGAGAGCATGGTCGCCATGCGTCTGGCTAATAGATCAGGCGTTGCGATAAAGCGGTCATCGTTGAGGACGACGCGGCAATCTCCGACGTCCGTTGCAATAGCGGGCAGGCCCACGGCCATCGCTTCAGCCAACACATTCGGAAACGATTCAGAACGCGACGGCATGACAAACACATCCATCGCATTCAGAACGTCCGGAATATCTTGGCGTGGTCCTAACAAATGAAACCGCTCGGCGGGCAAACGGCTTCGCGCCAATAATGCTTTGATCGACGGATCATCGGGCGTGACATTTCGCCCGGCGATCATCAGATGCAATCGTTCGGAAAGGGCGGCGGGAAGATCATCGCGCAGCGCTTCAAAGGCTGAGAATAAATCGGGATAGCCTTTTTCAGGCACATTGCGACCGACCGCACCAATGACGATCATCGAGTCCGTCAATGCTAATTCCGTACGGATGGCGGCACGAGTCTCTCGATTGGGCGCATAGCGTTTCGTGTCGACCGCGTTGGGGATGACGGTCCATGTGGTGGCGGATGTGCGAAAGCCGATGGCGCCATGGGCTTTGCGCGAGGCTTCCGAATTCGAAACGATCTGTACCGCTTGAACATGGGATAGAAGGGCAAGCGCGCGTTGCGCCAACCAGCGGGCCGGTTTGCTGTTGAAGGTAACGAAAGGCAGGCTGCGAATATGCCACACAAGGCGGGGCTTATGCGGCAGAATAGGGCGCAGAAGGGTGGCCAAAAGGCTTGGGTAATAAAGCCACGCCGAGAGGATTTCGGGTTGCAGCTTTCGGATCTCTTGAACGAGGCGAGGCAAAGCCTCGAGCATGCTTTTGATGCCGCTAATGCCCAATGAATGAACCGGCACACCAAGCTTTATAATTTCGGCGCCAACCGATGGGCCCGGCTTCACCGATTTAAGCGTTAACACCGCATGATGTTCTGCCGCCGCCTCGGTTTGCGATAAATGGCGCAGCAGCGTCATTTCGGCGCCACCAAAATCAGAAAGATCGATGACAAGGTGGAGGATTTTGGCTTTGTTCATCCGTAATTCAGGCTCGGCGAGCGAAAGGGGAGATAGGCTTGGGTGAAGTAGTGGATCTTGCGAAGCAGTAAACTGTGATTTCGCTCCTGTTAACCCCTATTGATTGACGGAATGATACCACGACCATGTCGACCCGCTATGTAATCCGATTTGATGATATTACGCCCGGAATGGCGTGGAGCAAGTTCAAGCCGTTTGAAGCGGTGGCCGATGTGCTTCACCTCCCGTTCCTGATTGGCGTTGTGCCGCAGTGTCGCGATCTATCTCTATCGGTTGAGCCGGAACGCGCTGATTTTTGGCCGTGGGTGCGGGAGCGGGCCAGCAAGGGCTGGACGATTGCTCAGCATGGCTACACGCATCTTTATGTGACGAAAGAAAGCGGATTGCTTGGCATTGGCCATAAATCGGAATTGGCGGGGCTGCCTTATGAAGAGCAATTGGCCAAGCTTGCTGCGGGCAAAGAGATTTTGGTGTGCGAATGCGTTTGGCAGGGCGTGTTTATGGCCCCCTCCCATTCCTTTGATGCGAATACGTTGAAAGCGTTAAAGGCGCTTGATTTTTCGGCCATTACTGATGGCTACGGGTTTTATGCCTATGATCTTCATGGGCTTGTCGCTTTGCCGCAACTTTTGGCTCGCCCTCTGGGCTTAGGATTAGGCGTTGAAACAATTTGCCTTCATGCGAATACGATGAGCGAGGATGCCATTCAGCGGATGGTTGAGTTTATCAAGACCCATCACACCGCGATTATCGGATTTGGTGAGGCCATTGCTATTGAGGCCCCGTCTGACATGGTGGAACGGATGTCGAGAGCGTTAAGCCAAGCAGCCTTGCGTGCTTACCGTCTGGTGAGGGGTTAATCGCATGTGTGGTTTGGCTGGTTTTCTGGATCGCGATGTCGACCGCTCGGGTGAAGATCTGTTGCGTCGCATGGCGACACGGCTTGCGCATCGCGGGCCGGATGATGATGGTGTGTGGCTTGATGCCGAAAAGGGCGTTGGCTTTTGCCACCGCAGGCTGGCGATTGTTGATTTATCCGCTGCGGGCCATCAGCCCATGGGCTCGCCGCGCGGCCGTTATCACTTCGTTTGGAATGGCGAGATTTATAATCATTTAGCCTTGCGTCGTGTTTTGGAATCGGAAGGCGAAGCGCCGGTGTGGCGCGGGCATTCGGACACGGAAACGCTGCTCGCGTGTTTTGAAAATTGGGGCGTTGTTGAAACGCTCAAACAGACCGTCGGCATGTTCTCGATGGCGCTGTGGGATGTGGAAGCGCAAACGCTAACACTGGCGCGCGACCGCATGGGCGAGAAGCCCTTATATTACGGGTGGTCAAATGGAGCTTTTCTGTTTGGCTCCGAGCTTAAAGCGTTAAAGGCGCATCCTAAATTTGCCGCCGATATTGATCACGACGCGTTAGGGGATTTGTTGCGTCGGCAGTATATCGGTGGAGACAAATCGATCTATCGCGGTATTTCAAAAGTGCCGCCCGGTTGCCTTTTGACCGTGTCGCTGAAGGACCGCGAGCCGCAAATAACATCCTATTGGTCGGTGGCGGATGCGGCGTTGCAAGGGCACGCAATGCCGTTTCGTGGCGGGGATCGCGAGGCGGTGGATGCGCTTGAGGGATTGCTGTCGGACGCCATCGCGTTGCAGATGGTCGCTGATGTGCCGGTGGGCGCTTTTTTATCCGGCGGGATTGATAGTTCGATCATCGTGGCGTTGATGCAACAACAGGCATCACGGCCTATTCGCACCTTCACCATCGGCTTTGAGGAAGATGCGTTTAACGAGGCGCCCTTTGCCGCCGATGTGGCGCGCCATCTCGGAACCGATCACACGGAAGTGCAGATATCGCCGCGCGATGCGTTGGATGTTATTCCGCTTTTGCCGCAGCTTTATGATGAGCCGCTGGCCGATATTTCACAGCTGCCGACCTATCTCGTCTCCAAGCTTGCGCGTTCTCAAGTAACGGTGTCGCTATCAGGCGATGCGGGGGATGAATTATTCGGCGGCTACAACACCTATGGTTTGGCGGAACGTTTCTTTCGCTTGAATAACACGCTACCCTTGCCATTCAGACAAATGTTGGGGATGGGCAGTGCCTTAGCAGCGCCTTTGCTAGGTGCGCTGGGGCAAGGTAAATTGACGCGGCAATTGCAATTGGCTGCCTCTGTTGTAGCAGCGCGCGATACGCAAGAAACGACTGAGCGGCTGTTGGGCCATTGGTCCGGCGAACGGCTTCCTGTTAACGGTTTGAGTGCTGCAAAGAAACCTAGGACTGATGCGTTTGACGGGCTCGCTCTGTCCGATCTCGAACGCATGATGGCGCGCGATATGGTGGGCTATTTGCCCGATGATATTTTGGTGAAAGTGGATCGCGCTTCGATGGGCGTATCGCTTGAATCGCGTGTTCCGATGCTTGATCACCGCATCGTTGAATTTGCTTTGACACTGCCGATGCATCTGCGCCGTCGTGAGGGTATCGGCAAATGGATTTTGCGCGAAGTGCTCTATCGCCATGTGCCGAAGGCGATGGTGGAGCGGCCCAAGAAAGGCTTTGGCGTGCCGCTGGCGCAATGGTTGCGCGGCCCCTTGCGCGATTGGGCGGAGGATTTGCTTGATCCTGTTTCGCTTAAACAGGATGGCTTGTTTGATGCAGCACCGATTGCACGCGCTTGGCAGCAGCATTGCTCGGGCGCGAGGGATCGGCACAATGATCTGTGGCCGGTGCTTGTTGCAACACAGTGGTTGCGGGCTCAGTAATTAGCATATCGATCACCGTCATTGCGAGCGTAGGCGAAGCAACCCAGTTGATGGTTTTCGATCATATGCGTCGGAATGATTGCGCTCTTGTAACTGCCCGCTAGCTGGGTTGCTTCGCGTTCGCTCGCAATGACGAAAAGGTAGTTTAGTGATTACCGCGCCACTGCCTGAACCAGCTGATGAAACGGCCAACGCCGACATCCAGCGGCGTTGAGGGTTTGAAATCAACCGCTTCCATCAGCGCATCCACATTGGCATAGGTTTCTGGCACGTCGCCGATTTCGATGGGGGCCAAAATTTTCTTGGCTTCGATGCCCAAGGCCTTTTCCATCGTGCTGACGAGATCCATCAATTCGACGGGGCTGTTATTGCCGATATTGTAGACGCGCCAAGGGGCTTTGCTGGTTCCTGGATCGGGCTTTGCGCCATCCCAATCGGGATTGGGCTCGGCGGTTTTAGGCACCAAGCGGGCAATCGATTCCACAATGTCATCGACATAGGTGAAATCGCGGCGCATTTTGCCGTGATTGAAAAGCGTGATCGGCTCGCCCTTTAAAATAGCATCGGCGAAAAGCCACATCGCCATATCGGGACGTCCCCAAGGACCGTAGACGGTGAAGAACCGCAAGCCCGTTGAAGGCAGGCCGAACATATGCGCATAAGAATGCGCCATCAGCTCATTGGCTTTTTTGGTGGCGGCATAAAGCGACAAAGGATGGTCGACATTGTCATGCACCGAGAACGGCATGGCCGTGTTCGCGCCATAGACCGATGAGGACGACGCATAAACGAGATGCTGGATCGCGTTGTGGCGGCAGGCTTCAAGAATATTTAAAAAGCCTGTGAGGTTCGCGTCCCCATAGGCCTTCGGATTTTTGAGCGAATAGCGTACGCCGGCTTGGGCCGCCAAATTGACGACATGGGTAAATTGGCCTGCTTTGAAAGCAGCATCCACGGCATCGGAATCGGCCAGATCGCCTTCAATGAAGGTGAAGCGCGCTTCTTTGGCAAGCTCGGCCAGACGCGCATGTTTGAGCGTCACATCGTAATAGGGGTTTAGATTATCAAACCCGGTGACGATATGGCCTTCCGCCAATAAACGGCGGGACACATGAAAGCCGATAAACCCGGCAGCGCCGGTGACGAGGATTTTTAACTGGGACATAACGGCCTTATAGGCGAAGGGTTTCTGTTTGCCAAAGCGAAAATACACCTAACAGGCCTTGCCAAAACGGGAGATGAACCGTCAAGTCTGCTCAACGGCAAATTTGCGATAGGAAGCTTGAATGGCGCATATAACGGTGATCGGGGGCGGAATTATTGGCCGTTCATGGGCCGTGGTGTTTGCGCGCGCCGGCGTCGCGGTTCGCATTTTATCCCGCAGGAAGGGCGCGAAAGCTTCGATTCTCGACGATATCGCAGGTGCGGCACAGCGCGCGCAGGCGATTAAGCCGGAGGTAAGCGTCGAATCACTCCTTTCAAGGATCAGTGTTCACGAGGATTTAAGCGAAGCGGTTAGCCAATCGGGTTTTGTGATGGAAGCCGTAGAAGAAGACCTTTCCATCAAGACCGCGTTGTTTCGGGATCTCGATCATTATGCCCCGCCGGATGCGGTGATTGCGAGTTCAACCTCAAGTTTCGGCATCTCGCGGTTTGCGGGTGAGATTTTGGGACGGCATCGCTGCATTGTGGCCCATCCTGCCGCGCCGCCGCATCTCATTCCGGTGGTCGAGATTGTTCCTGCGCCGTTCACCTCGCTTGAGACGGTCGAGATTGTGTATGAGTTGATGCAAGCCATCGGCCAATCGCCCGTGATGGTGAAACGCGAGCAACCGGGCTTTGTAATGAACCGTTTGCAGGGCGCGTTGCTCACCGAAATGTTTCGCGTGATTGAAGACGGGCTGATGTCGCCCGAAGATATTGATCGCTTGATCAGCGATGGCTTCGGATTGCGCTGGGCGTTTCTTGGGCCGCTGGAGGGGATCGATTTAAATGCTCCCGGTGGCATTGCCGATTATTTGAAACGCTATGGTTTTATGTTCAATGATTTGGCCAATGAGCGCGGAGCGACCGCTCCGGTTGTCACGCAAAAACTGGTGGGGTTGCTGCATGATTCAATGCGCTCCGCTTTGCCCGTTTCCGACTTGCCGCGTAAGCTAGCTTGGCGCGATGAGCGCATGGCGCAATTGCGCGCCTTGCGCGTGAAGCTCGGGCCGTTTGAAGCCGATCCGGATGGGCGCTGAAACGGTTTGATGCTTGGTTAATTGGGTTTTGTGCAATGTTTAAGCTCCTCTTTTCACCTCTAGCGCTTGGAAGCGGTTTGACCTTGCCGAACCGCATCGTTTCGACGGGCCATGATACGGTGATGGCGCATAACGGCCATGTGACGGATCGGTTGATCGCCTATCACGAAGCGCGCGCGAAAGGCGGCGTGGGATTGATTATTGCGCAAGTCGCCGGCGTCCATCCTACCGCGCGCTATACGTCGCATATGTTGATGGCGGATGATGATTCCTGCATTGCTGGCTATCGCGCTTTGGCCGATCGCGTTCATGCTTACGGGACCAAAATCTTTGGTCAATTGTTTCACCCCGGGCGTGAAATTATGGAGACCGATGATGGCACAGCGCCTGTGGCCTATGCGCCATCGGCCATTCCCAATTCGCGGTTTCATGTCATGCCGGTTCCTCTTTCGCAGGCGATGATTGCGGAGATTATCGCAGGCTATGCGTCGGCCGCGCGAAGGCTTCGGGAAGCCGGACTCGATGGCTGTGAAATTGTTGCTAGCCATGGCTATTTGCCAGCGCAATTTTTAAATCCGCATGTGAATCAGCGCGATGATCGCTATGGCGGAAGCCTTGAAAATCGGATGCGGTTTTTGTCTGAAGTCGCAGCTGCTATTCGAACCGAAGTTGGCCCCAATTTTGGTGTAGGCTTGCGTATTTCAGGCGATGAGCGTGATGCGGAAGCGATAGCGACACAGGAAATTTTGGACGTTTGTAAGGTTTTAGATGCTGAGGGAACGCTCGATTATTTTCATGTGATTGCGGGCAATTCGGCGTCGCTATCGGGGGCCATCCATATTGTGCCACCGATGTTTTATGAGACCGCCTATGTCGCGCCATTTGCTGCGCTGGTAAAGGCGATTGTCACAAAGCCCGTGATCGTGACGGGACGGATCAATCAGCCACAGATTGCCGAAACGGTATTGGCCAATGGGCAGGCCGATTTATGCGGCATGACGCGCGCTTTAATTGCGGATCCTGACATGCCCAACAAAGCAAAGGCGGGCAAGGCGGATGATATTCGCGCTTGTATCGCGTGCAATCAGGCGTGTATCGGGCATTTTCACAAAGGCTATCCGATCTCATGCATTCAGTTTCCGGAAACAGGGCGTGAGACGACGTTGGCTACAAGGAAGACGCCAACACGGTCGCGGCAAAAACTCTTTGTTGCCGGTGGCGGACCTGCGGGGATGAAGGCTGCCGCTGTGCTGGCTGAGCGGGGTCATGATGTTACGCTATTTGAGGCGGCTTCCCAATTGGGTGGTCAGGCTTTACTCGCGCAACTCTTGCCGGGACGGGCAGAGTTTGGTGGCATCGTTACCAATCTGACGCGTGAGATGGAAAATGCTGGTGTGACAATCAAACGCAATACGCGGCTTGATCGTGAAACCGTTGAAAGCGAGCTGCCCGATGCGGTGATTGTGGCGACAGGTGCCACGCCGAGGCGACCGGCTTTCGAAGGGATGGAGGATGCGCATACCGTTACCGCTTGGCAGGTTCTAAAAGGTGAGGCCAATATCGGCGGGCGCGTGGTGATTGCCGAATGGAAGCCGGATTGGATCGGTATGGGGGTCGCCGAAAAATTGGCGCGAGAGGGGCGGCATGTCAGGCTTTGTGTGGATGGCCTAATGGCGGGACAAACTCTGCCCTTCTATGTGCGCGATGAGATGGTGGGGCGGCTGCACAAACTCGGTGTTGAGATCATTCCTTATGCGCGTCTGTTTGGTGCGGATGAAAGCACCGTCTATTTTCAACACGCAACATCGGGTGAACCGATGTTGATGGAAGAGGTGGATACGCTGGTTTTATCCCAAGGCCATGAGCGCGTTAGCGGTTTAGCCGACGCCCTTGATGGGAGCAGCGTACCCGTTCACGTGATCGGCGATGCGTTAAGCCCGCGCAGCGCGGAAGAGGCCGTGCTCGACGGCCTCAAACTCGCAACGCTTGATGTTTTTGGATAGGCCTTAGGCCTGAGCATTGCCGTAAAACAGAGTAACGATGTGTTCGCCTTGCGCGAAGAACAGCCAACGCTCGACCCATGCGGCGACGAATATCAGGACGAAGCCTGCAAGGGATAGCATCGGAATAAGGCTTGCAGCGAGCTCTAAGAGTCCCGCGCAGAGCAATACGATAAAGAACAATCCCCGCAAGCGGCTCGCATGGCGACGCGCTACAACGAAACCCATTTCGCGTTGAACGAAATTTTTGGTGGTGTGGGGCACTTCCCATTGCCGAACATTCGCGCCAAGGCCTGTTGCATTCGCCATTGTATGCTCGCGCGGAGCGGCATCGATCGCGCGCCAATAAAGGAATTTTAGAAGCGCTAATGTGACCAAGGCGATGAGAGCAACAGGGGCAATAGCGCCCGGATCACGCCCAAATAGGGCGGATAAAGCCAGATGGAGGGAAGAGCCTGAAGCGAGAGCAAAAAAGAGATAGACGGGCACGGTTAAGGGCTGATGCCACGCGCGAATGGTTTTGAGCGTGGCGTAAATTTTACCCGTTGTAAAAACAGTAACGAGTGAGAGCGCCGCTGTGATGAAGCCCAAGGGAGCCACCGCATCAGGTGCGGTGTAAAGGCCAGACCATGTCACCCCAAACGCCAGTGCGAAAGGATAGGTGACAATAGCCGCAACGCCTTCACGCGAAAGCCAGGATGTTTTCCATTGCGAGAGTGCCCGCCATGCTCGTTCCGGATGGCCGAGATGCATGGTCGAAGATAATAAGCCAATGGTTATGAGGCCGAGGGCGATGACCATCGCGACGATGGCAAAGCCAAGTGATGGCGATTGACCGACAGATGTCGATGTTAGGCCTAAAAGCGCCAAGAGCCCATAGCCTGCGCCCGAGGCGGTGGTAAAAAGAATAACGGAATAGGCCGGATTCATCGGATCAGTTCCCGCTCAGCAATCGGTCGGCCAATTTGAACAAACGGTCCATGGCTGAACCATCGCCTTTTGGCAGTGCTTCAATGCCTGCTTGAGGTGTGTCGCGTTTGGCGCGCGGTGGCAAATATTTGTTGGTGGGTTTGTAGCCCATTTCAGGCAAAAGATCGAAGCCGCCACGCTCTTTCACAAGCTTCGATACAGCAGAGTTTTCATCGCCCAAATCACCAAAGTGCCGCGCGCCCGTTGGGCAGGCTTTAACGCAGGCGGGTTGGCGATCTTCGGGTTCGAAATTTTCATTGTAGATACGGTCGACGCAGAGCGTGCATTTTTTCATCACGCCTTCTTGCACATCATATTCGCGCGCGCCGTAAGGGCACGCCCATGAGCAAAGTTTGCAGCCGATGCAGGTATCGGGATTGATGAGAACAATACCGTCTTCCGCGCGCTTATACGATGCGCCTGTTGGGCATACGGTTACGCAAGCGGGCGTTTCGCAATGCAGGCACGAGCGCGGAAAGTGCACGACCCGGCTGTCTTTGCCGTTGGTGTCTTCGACTTCATAGCCATGGATGCGGTTTAGCCATGGGCCGTGCGGGTCTGCACCGCGCGTGTCTTCATCCGCGAGTGGTGCGGAATAGCCTTGCGTGTTCCACTCTTTGCACGAGGTCGCGCAGGCTTGGCAGCCGACGCAAGTGTCGAGATCGATCACGAGGCCCAGTTTTTTCGCGGTGGTTTGAGGCAATGCGGTCATTGACCCACTCCAAGGTTTTTGAGCGTCGGGAATTGCGGCCCGCTAATGTTCGATTGGTCAGCGGATTTTTCAACGCGCACGCGTAAATCATACCACGCGGCTTGGCCTGTTACCGGATCGCTGTTGGAGAAGCGATAACCGCCGTCGCGCTTGGGTAGGAGCTCGGAGATCAGATGGTTGAGCAAGAAGCCTTGCTTGGCTTCCGGCGCGTCTTTTTTAAGGCCCCATGTGCCCGAACGTTTGCCGATCGCGTTCCATGTCCAGACCGTATCGGGGTTCACGCCATTCATCAGTTTGGCTTGGCCTTTGATTTGGCCTTGATGCGAAGTGACAGTAACCCAATCGCCATCCGCGATGCCGAGCTTTGCTGCGCGTTCTTTGGCGATATAGAGCCAATTACGGCCGAGGATTTGGCGGAGCCATGAGTTCTGCGAACCCCATGCGTGATACATCGCCATTGGGCGTTGTGTGACGGCGTGCATGGGGAAGGCGGCTTCGTCCACCAAATCCCCTTCAAAGGGCGGATACCAAAACGGAATGGGATCAAACGCTTCCATGATGCGCGCGCGGTGTCCATCGGGCGGTTGAATGGCGCCATGGCCTTCGGCGGCTAGACGGAATTTTTGCAGCGGCTCGCAATAGAGCTGATGAATGATCGGTTCCGGCTTTCCGATGAGACCAAAGCCCGTGGCCCATTCCAGATAGCCCTTGTTCACATGCTTGAAATATTTGTGCTCGTCCGGCAGCTCGTAAAACCAGTGACAGCCATTGTCGATATAGGCTTGTAACTGGTTCGGGTTCGGTGCGCCTTTGCCCGATTGCGTGCCGTCAACGCCACGAAAGCCTGCCAGCGGGCCAACGCCCGGTGCACGTTCATGGTTGACAATGTAATCAGGATAACCACCGGGATAACGCGCTTGGCCTTCAGGCGTCGTCATGCCCGGAAGCTTGAGGCGGGCGCCGAGATCCAGCAGCACGGATTGGAACGCGCGCACATCGCGCTCCGGCTCGACAACGGGTTGGCGAATGGAATCGGCAGGGCCATCGGCTTCCGAAATCGGACGATCGAGCAGCGAGATACAATCCCAGCGTTCGAGATAGGTTGTGTCTGGCAAGATGAGATCGGCGTAATGCACCATCTCGGAGGCGTAAGCATCGGAGTAGATGATTTTCGGAATGATATACTCGCCCGTTGTCTCGTCTTTGGCGGTTAAATATTTGAGCGTATCGGGGATGTTCATCGCCGAATTCCAGCTCATATTCGCCATATACATAAACAAAACATCAATGCCATACGGATCGCGCTTGGCGGCATTGGTGATGACCATGTGCATCATGCCATGGGCGGCGATAGGCGCGTCCCATGAATAGGCTTTGTCGATGCGTTGCGGGGAGCCGTCGTCGGCGAGCAACAAATCTTCGGGGCCAGTGACAAAGCCCAAAGGCGGGCCGGGCAAGGGCTCATTGGGCCAGATTTGATCGGGCTTACCGGTGGGCTTGATATGCGGCGGAATGGGGCGCGGATAGGGCGCCTTGTAGCGGAAGCCGCCCGGCGTATCGATGGTGCCGAGCATGATTTGTAGCAGATGGATCGCGCGGCAGGTTTGAAAGCCGTTGGCATGCGCGGAGATGCCTCGCATCGCGTGCATGGCGACGGGACGGCCAATCATTTTCTCATGACGCCGCCCGGTGAAATCCGTCCACGGCACATCGAGTGTGACGGTTTCTTTGAAGGCGACATGCGCGAGTTCGGCGGCAATGCGGCGGATGGTGTCCGCTGGCACGCCGCAACGCTCGGTGACCGCATCTGGCGCGTGATCAGCGCTGAGATAACGCTCGGCGATGAGTTGAAAGGAGGTGGCCACTTTGCGACCGTCGGCGAGTGTAAAGCGGCCCATCAAAGCGCGTGCGGCATTGTGATCGGAGGTTGGAACGGCTGTTTTTTTATGCGCATCCCACACAAGCGTTTCGCCGTTCTCATCGCGCGCGAAAAGCCCGTGATCGGAAGCGCCTTTGTTGTCAATAACGAGCCATGGCGAATTGGTGTAGCGGTTTAAATAGTCGCCATCGATTTGTCCGGCATTTAAGAGTTCGTGGATGATGGCTCCGACAAAGAGACCATCGGTGCCGGGACGGACGCCAACCCATTCATCGGCAATCGCCGAATAGCCGGTTTTAATCGGGTTGACGGATACGAATTTCGCCCCGCGTTTTTTAAGTTTGCCAAGGCCCGCTTTAATCGGGTTCGAGCCATGGTCTTCTGCGACGCCAAAAAGCAGGAAATATTTGGTGTATTTCCAATCGGGTTCGCCGAATTCCCAAAACGAGCCGCCAAAGGTGTAAAGCCCGGCAGCCGCCATGTTGACGGAACAAAAGCCGCCATGGGCTGCATAATTCGGCGTGCCGAATTGGGTGGCCCACCATCCGGTTAGGCCTTGGCTTTGATCGCGGCCCGTGAAGAAAGCGAGCTTTTTGGGGTCAGTCTTGCGGACATTGCCGAGCCATGAGGTAGCGGTTTGGAGCGCTTCTTCCCACTCGATTTCGCGGAACTCGCCGGAGCCGCGCTCACCAACGCGGATCAAGGGTTTGGATAGGCGACCGGGGGAGTAGTGCTGCTTGATGCCTGCCGCACCTTTGCCGCAAATCACGCCCTTGTTGACGGGGTGATCGCGGTTGCCGTCGATATAAGTGACGGTGCCATCTTTGAGATAGACTTTAATGCCACAGCGACACGCGCACATATAGCATGTGGTGGTTTTAATCTCGTCCCATGTTTTAGGAGAAAGGGCGACAACAGGCTCAGAGGACATGAGGGCCTCTTGTCTCGACGCGCAGGGATCGAGGCTGCTTCACTGGTTGTCTCCACCCTTAAAATACAGAATCATTTGTATTTTATGGCATGCTGGACCCATCGCGGCATGGGGCCAACCGTGTGACGAACTATGGACAGGTTGGGTTACTCGCCCATGGCTTTTCCGGCGGGTCTACGGGAATCATTGGCCCCATAGACAAATCCGGCCCGCATTTTGCCCGATAACGCCATATCGGCGACCGTTGCGCTCGCATTGGCTTCTGGCTTTGGCTGGCCAACGGCAATGGCTGCAACGGCGCCCCATTGGCCTTGCTCGGTTACCTTATAGCCCATGGCTTCCAGTCTGGCCCTGGTATCGGGCGAAAAGCCGCGGGTTTCGACATAGATTTCATCGGGCAACCATTGGTGATGGAAACGCGGGGCATCGACCGCTTCCTGCAGCTCCATGCCATAATCGACCAAGTTTAAGATGGTTTCGAGCGTGATGGTGATGATGCGCGCGCCGCCGGGCGAGCCTAATACCATCACAGGCTTACCATCGCGGGTGAGGATCGTGGGCGACATCGATGACAGCGGACGCTTACCCGGTGCAATCGCATTTTGCGGGCCTTGCACGAGCCCGAACAGATTGGGTTGGCCGGGACGCGTGGTGAAATCATCCATCTCATTGTTTAAGAAAAACCCAGTATCGCCTGCGATGACGCCCGCGCCAAAAAGACCATTGATGGTGTAGGTGACGGCGACCGCGTTGCCATCTTGATCGATCACGGAATAATGCGTCGTTTCAGGCTTTTCATGCGGCTCGGTGCCGGGCTGGAGATCGCTCGATTTCATCGCCATATCGGGATCAATTTTAGCGCGAATGGCGGATGCATAATCAGCGGATAACAGCCGATCTAACGGATTTTTCACGAAGTCCGGATCACCCAACAGCGTGTTGCGATCAAGATAGGCGTGGCGCATGGCTTCTGTGATCAGATGAATGCTTTGGGCGGAGCGAAAGCCTAGCGCCTTTAAGTCATAGCCCGAAAGGATGGTGAGAAGTTCGCATAAGGTTGTACCACCCGACGAAGGGGGCGGCGCGGAAAGAACCGTATAGCCGCGATAGGTGCAGGAAAGTGGCTTCATTTCTTGCGCTTGATAGGACGCGAGATCCGCCTCGCTGATCAACCCGCCATTGCTCGCATTGGCATTGGCAATGGTGTGGGCGATCAGGCCTTTATAGAAGCCGTCTGTGCCTTTTTCTGCGATGGCTTCGAGCGTTTGAGCCAGATCGGTTTGAATGAGTTTGTCACCGGGTTCAAAGGGCGTGCCATCGGGGCGAAGAAAAATTTTAGCAAGCGCCGGATCGGCTTTGAATTTGGCGGTTGCGACTTGGAGAATATCGGTATCGCCGCGGGTTAAAACAAAGCCTTCGCGCGCGAGTTTAATGGCCGGGGCCATGACTTGGGCGCGGGGCAATTTGCCATAGTGATCATGAGCCAATTCAAGGCCTGCCACCGTGCCCGGCACGCCTGAGGCGAGATAGCCATTGAGGCTTGCGCCTTTCTTCAACGAGCCGTCTTTTTCGAGATACATATCGGCGCTGGCGAGCGCCGGTGCTTTCTCACGGAAATTGATAAAATGATCGCTGCCATCGGCGAGATGAAACGTCATAAAACCGCCGCCGCCAATATTGCCGCAGCACGGATTGGTGACGGCCTCGGCATAGCCCATCGCCACCGCCGCATCCACCGCATTACCGCCTGCCTTTAAGATATCGAGGCCTATTTCGGCGGCTATATGCTGGGCGGAGACAACCATCTCGTGCTTGCCTTCAAGCGCGGGGAGGGAGGCGGCATTAAGCGCGCTTTGAAACAGCACAGAAAGGCCTAAAGGAGCTAGCCACAGGGTTAAACGGACGGGTTTTGTTATCGGCATGGGAGCTTTCTTTCGGACCATCGGAGCGGCGCATGGTCGTAATCTATAGGAGAAAAAGGGGTTCGCCCATCGTTGAATTGGCCAAAAGCAATGAATTTAGCCGCCATATTTACAGATCAAACGATTCTATGATCTATTCCGTCGCGGTCGGTTCGACCGGATACAACAACCAAATGCATCGAGTGGGGAGTGAACATGACGAACGCAGCCTGGATTGAGCGCGCCCGCGCTGTCATGCCCGATGGTGGATTTGGTAATTTCGAGCCGGCGACCTTTATCCGCGAAGGCCGAGGCTCGCGCGTGTGGGATGAGGATGGCCGCGAATATGTCGACTATCTCATCGGCTCCGGTCCGATGTTGTTGGGCCATGGCCATGCGGAAGTGGTAGATGCAGTGGCCGAGCAAATGGCCAAGGGCATGACCTTTTTCGCCAATAACAGCGCGGGCATTGAATTGGCCGAAGAGATCTGCCGCAGCGTGGCGTGCGCTGAGCAGGTTCGCTTTGTCTCGTCGGGCGGCGAGGCCGATATGTATGCGATCCGTCTCGCACGCGCGTTTACGGGGCGTTCAAAGATACTGAAATTCGAGGGTGGCTATCACGGCATGTCGGCTGAAGCTCAGATGAGTCTGGCGCCTTCCTCACTCGTTAATTTTCCGCAAGCCGTACCGGACAGTGCCGGTATTCCGGATGGTGTGCGCGGTGAAATGTTGATCGCACCTTACAATGATATTGCCTATCTTGAGAGCCTTTTAACGGAACACGGCAAAGACATTGCAGGCCTCATTATTGAACCGTTGCAGCGTATTATTCCGCCCGAGCCCGGCTTTTTGGAAGCCGTGCGGGCATTGTGCACACGCTACGGCATTGTGCTGATTTTCGATGAGATCGTGACAGGCTTCCGTCTTGCTTATGGCGGTGCGCAAGAGCGCTATGGTGTGACGCCGGATTTGTGCACGATGGGTAAAATCATCGGTGGTGGCTTTGCCATTGCAGCTGTTGCCGGCCGCAAAGATATTATGCGTCATTTTGATAAAAATGCCGTGGGGCCTGACCAATGGTTGATGATGATCGGCACGCTATCGGGTAATCCCGTTGGTGCGGTTGCAGGCCTTAAAACCATGGAAGTGTTAAGGCGCGATGGCAATTATGATCGGCTTCGTGCCAATGGCGAACGCTTGATTGCGATGTTCCGCAAGCATTTAAATGCAGCAGGCATTGCGCATAAGATTGTAGGCGATTCTGTTCTGTTTGATATTTTGTTCACCGATCGCGAGGTGCGCAATTATCGCGATGTGGTGCAGGCGGATTTGCAAAAAAATATACGTTTCAATGCCGCCTTGCGGGCCAATGGTGTCTTCAAGCCGATGGGCAAAGTGTATGTAAGTCTTGCCTTAACGGAAGAAGATTTTGGCCTGACCGATCACGCGATTGCCAAGGCTGCTGAGGCGATTGCCAACCATTAGAGCACGCTCGGCGGCAAACGCCTATCAAGGCGTATCGCCGACGGGTAGGGTGCGTGCCGAAAGGGCGTATATTTACCGTTGTTTTGCCGAAATAGGGTGATATTTGCGGGCAAAGGTTGAAGTTTTGGCCGTTTGCCAGTGCATATTTGCCGCGGGGGGGGGCGCCCAATCCGCCCATTTTTAATAAGTTTACTTATATTTTATGCGCCTTGAATGTGATAATCCCCAATGAATCGAGGGGTAATGCACAGTTATCCTTGCAAAATATATCGATTTCTCAGGTTTTCTTGTAATAAGTCCCACCGGCCGCATGAGGCGGTGATTCGTAAAGGAATAGATAAATGGCAGTGAAACCCGCAACCAAAGTCGCCGCAAAAGCAGCCCCAAAAGCAGCCGCCGCAAAGGTCGACGTCATTACCATCAAGCAGATCGCAGCAACGATTGCTGATAACCATGGTCTTACCAAGAAGCAGGCCAACGAGATTTTTGATGAATTCGTTGCCGCCACTGTAAAGGGTTTGAAGAAGGGCGCGAAGATCCGTTTGGCTGGTCTCGGCATTCTCCAAGTTAAGAAGCGCGCAGCACGCATGGGCCGTAACCCAGCAACGGGCGAAGCCATCAAGATCAAGGCGAGCAAGAAGGTTGCCTTCCGCGTCGCTAAGGAACTCAAGGAAGCCGTCTAATTTAAGCCGGTTGCTCCAGATCTAAAAGCAATTTAGGTATTGCGTTTGTTTTTAGATTTAAAATTAGGGCCGCGGATTTTCCGCGGCCCTTTTTATTGTGCGCTTCGATTTATTGGCCTGCGAGAGCATCCAGCAATTTAGGCAGCACGGTCGTTTTCTCGAGGCGGACGGCCGCGAGATTGCTTGGCTTAATGCCCAAGGCCTTCAACATGCTGGGCGCGACTTCCGTGGTTGAAACCGCATCATTGACCATCATTGGCTTAAGCGATGGGTTGCAGACGAGAAGAGCAACGTGGCGATCATCTTCCGTTCCGCCGCCATGTTCTGCAAGTTTGCTGGCGCTCGGTTTTGTGAAGATAACACCCGCCTCAGGCTGAATGATCAGATCCGGAACGCGTGGGTCTTTCGATGGATCACCGAAATTTTTCACAAGCTCTGCGCCCGAAACAATCGATGCGATCGCGAGCTCTTGCTTTTTGGCTTCAAGGGCTTTGACGACATCGCCAGTCTTTGACTTATCCGACAACCACACGAGGGCGACGTCGTCTGTCGTAACCGATGCGATCACATCTTTGCCGACGGAATTTAACGTGGCCTTGAGGGCTTTTGAATCCACAATGCGACGCTTTGCCGGATCAATCGGCGATTGACCATGCTTGGCCGAGACGATGACCAGCGTATTGGCGGAAAGCTTTTCAGCGTCAAGCGTTGCTGAAATCGTGGCAAGGCTGGCATCAACCGCATCAAGCGATTTGGCCAATCCGGCCGATGGCTCGCCATTGGCATTGACGTATCCATTGCCTTTCAGCTTTTGACCGACGCTGACCGCCTGGAAATTCATGCCTAAAAGCGTTGGCACGCCGACTTTGTTTTTGCCTGCGCTATCAAGGCCTTTTAGTTCATTGACGACGGCCTGCACTTTGGTTGCATCATAAGCGATGACTTTGTCGATGCTGGATGTGGCATCTTCGCCTTCGAGAATGGTGATCTCCGGAACGAAAAGATCATCAACGCCTTTGCCCGAAGGACCATTGATGAGATCATAGGCCGGATGCTTATCGGCCCAAGCGGTGCGATAGCCAAAATTCTTAACGACCTCAAAAACAGTGTTCACGCGCACCAAAGAGTGCGGATAAACGGGTTTGCAGGTTTTAGGATTAACGGCCAATTTTGCAGGGTCGATTGTCGTAAAGGCTGAGCCGTTTTTAACGTCGATTTCTTCCGAATAATCATATTCGGAGCCCTCGTTTTTCATGCCGGGCTTGCAGTCTTTGGCTTCTGCCAGATCATGACCATAAGCGGCATCATACCAAACGCCCGTCGTGCGTGGTGAGCCACCGGTGATGAAGGAAAGCAGGCCAGGGAAGCTATCCGACGGAAAGCTCGTCATTGCATTTGAATAGGTGATCCCATGGCCCGATAGCTTGGCCAAAGCGGATTGGGGATGACCGGCGATATAATGGGATAGGTCGCTATCGTGGAGGCCATCGACGCTGATGAGAAGGACATGCGCGATGGGTGTTTTGGCGGCAGCAAGACCTGCTGAAAGGCCAATGGCCATCAGGGCAGCTGAAAGTTTAAGGCCTGTTTTCATTCTTTTTCTCCGAGAGGAAGGAACTAGCCCCTCTCAGCACCAAAGATTCATAACAGGATGATGACGGTTAAACGGGCGGTTTCGCTAAAAGCCCGGTTTGCCGAGCGAAGCGCGAACTCGTGCAACCCGTCCGCCTTCGCTAAGGCTATGGCGGACACTCGCTTTTGCAAGGCCGCGCCAAAGGCGCGGGCAAAAGCGGTGGTGGGCCCGGCAGGACTCGAACCTGCAACCAGACCGTTATGAGCGGCCGGCTCTAACCATTGAGCTACAGGCCCGCCGTTCTCGCCGCGTGCGACGCATCCGAGCGGATGGCGCCTAGATAAACCGGAAGCGGGTGCCCCGCAATGGCCTAACGCGACGTTTATCGGGTTAACCGCAGGAGCGGTAAGAGCGCGAAAGAGAGGCCAACGACAAGGCCCGACGCGATAAAGGTGATGCCGCCGCCGGCAAGATCCCAGAGCAACCCGCCCGCAACATTGCCGAAAAGCATCGCGCCACCACTGGCGAGGTTGAAAAGGCCAAAGGCGGTGCCACGAAGGTATGACGGCGCTTCGGCCGCAATCATCGTCGCCAAGAGGCCTTGGGTGAGGGCCATATGGAGGCCCCAAAGAATAAGCCCTAGACCGCCCCAGCCGAGCGATGGGGCTAGCGCCAAAACAATATCGGCGGCGATTAATGCCGCGATGCCGGTTGCCAGCAACGTCGTTCGTGAGACGCGATCGGCGAGCTTGCCTGCGGGATAGGCGAAGGCGGCGTAGATGATGTTCATCGCAACCAGCACCAAAGGCGCAAAGGCGGTGGCCAGCCCCAGATTGGCGACGCGCAACACCAGAAACGCATCCGAGACCCGCGCCAGCGCCATAAGAGCACCAATGCCGAGCACGACCCAATAGGTACGCGGCAAAGCCATGATGGCCGCCAAGGTTAGGGGCGATTTTACCGCGCTCTTTTCCGGTGCTTCGCGCTCGGGCACAAAGAAAAAGAGGGTGGCGACCGATAAAGCGGCGGGAATAACGGCGATCCAGAACACCAAACGAAAATCGTCAAAGCTAACCAGCATGACGCCAACCGCAATCAGCGGGCCAATAAAGGCACCAACCGTATCAAGCGACTGACGCAAGCCATAGGCCTCGCCCAAACGCTCTTTTGGCGCAATATCGGCCACCAACGCATCGCGCGGAGCGCCCCGAATGCCTTTGCCGATCCGGTCGATAAAGCGGGCTGTGATGATCATTTCAAGCGAATGGGCCAGAGGGAACAGCGGTTTGGTAACAGCGGCCAAGCCATAGCCGAGAAGGGCGATCAGCTTCCGCTTGCCGGTGATGTCCGATACGGCTCCGGAAAAAACTTTGACGATGAGGGCGGTTGCCTCGGCTACGCCCTCGATCAATCCAACGGCAATCGCGCCTGCGCCTAAGGTTCCCGTAATATAGAGGGGCAAAAGGCCATGGATCATCTCGGAGGAGACATCCATGAACAGGCTGGTTAAGCCTAACGCCCAAATGGCGCGGGGGAGGGAACTGACGCTGAATTTCATGGGAATGGCTTATGACACGGGCAAAGGCTTAAGGGAATCCTTGCCCCGACGCGCTCGCCCCGTTACATACGGGCCAACCCTAATTTTTCTTCTGTTTTCGGAGTTTCCACCGGATGGCGCGCCAATTTATTTATCACATGCAGGGACTGACCAAAACCTGGCCGGGTGGCAAGAAGGTTTTGGATAATATCCATCTTTCCTTCTATCCCGACGCCAAAATTGGTGTTTTGGGCGTCAACGGTTCGGGTAAATCGACGCTTCTCAAGATTATGGCCGGAATCGACAAGGAATTTGTCGGCGAAGGCTGGGTGGCCGATGGCGCGCGGGTGGGCTATCTCGCGCAGGAACCGCCTTTGGATGAGACGCTGGATGTGCGCGGCAATGTGATGCTGGGCGTTGCCCCGCAAAAGGCCATTCTCGACCGCTACAACGAACTCGCCATGAATTATTCAGACGAGACGGCGGACGAGATGATGAAATTGCAGGACGAGATCGAGGCCAAAGGCCTTTGGGATCTCGACAGCAAGGTCGACCAAGCCATGGACGCGTTGCGGTGCCCGGCTGATGATGCGGATGTCACCAAGCTTTCAGGCGGCGAGCGTCGTCGTGTGGCGCTCTGCCAATTGCTGCTCGCGCAGCCTGAATTGTTACTGCTCGATGAGCCGACCAACCATTTGGATGCGGAAACGGTTTCTTGGCTGGAAGGTCATTTGCGGACCTATCCGGGGGCCATCTTGATCGTCACCCATGATCGCTACTTCCTCGATAATGTGACGAGCTGGATTTTGGAACTCGATCGCGGCCGCGGTATTCCGTATGAAGGCAATTATACGAGCTGGCTCTCGCAAAAGCAGAAGCGGCTTATTCAGGAAGGCCGTGAGTCCGAGTCGCAACAAAAGGCCCTTGAGCGCGAGCAGGAATGGATTTCGCAAAGCCCTAAAGCGCGTCAGGCTAAATCAAAGGCGCGTGTGCAGCGCTATGATGATTTGGTTCAACGGCAGAATGACCGCGCTTCTGGCCCGAGCGTTGCGCAGATTATTATTCCGGTGGCCGAGCGGCTTGGTAACAATGTCATTGATTTTGAGGGCTTGTCGAAAGGCTATGGCGATCGGCTCTTGATCGATAACCTTACCTTCAAATTACCGCCCGGCGGCATTGTCGGCGTGATTGGTCCGAACGGCGCGGGTAAAACGACGCTGTTCCGCATGATCACCGGACAAGAAAAGCCGGACTCAGGCTCGATAACGGTGGGTGAGTCGGTGCAGCTTGGCTATGTCGACCAGTCGCGTGACGCGCTTGATTCCAACAAAACCGTTTGGGAAGAAATCTCGGGCGGCAATGAAGTGATTTATCTGGGCAAACGCGAAATTAATTCGCGCGGCTATTGCTCGACCTTTAACTTCAAGGGCGGCGATCAACAGAAGAAAGTCGGCATGCTTTCGGGGGGTGAACGCAATCGCGTGCATCTTGCCAAAATGCTGAAAAGCGGCGCCAATTTACTGCTGCTCGACGAACCAACCAACGATCTTGACGTTGAAACCTTGCGCGCTTTGGAAGAAGCGCTTGAAGATTTCGCCGGTTGCGCCGTGATCATCTCGCATGATCGCTTCTTCCTCGACCGTATCGCAACCCACATGCTCGCCTTTGAAGGCGACAGCCATGTCGAATGGTTCGAAGGTAATTTCCAAGACTATGAAGAAGACAAGAAGCGTCGTCTTGGGATTGATTCAACGATACCGAAGCGGATCAAGTACAAGAAGCTGACGCGCTAAGAGAATTAAAACGCCATTGCCGCTGAATTCCGGCAATGGCGTTTTAAGCGATCAGGGCTTTGTGATTTCGCTCACGGATAGCCTATAGCCGAGCGCTGCCGCGAGCTTTGTTACGGAGCCGAGCGTCGGATTTCCTTCCGCGTGGAAGGTTTTATAAATGGCATCGCGGCTTAGCCCGGATTCACGCGCAAGCGAAGAGACGCCCTTTGAGCGCGCGATATCGCCGAGAGCTGCCGCAATCAGTTTAGGGTCACCATCGGCAAAGGCTGCTTCAAGATAGGCCTTGCGAGCCATATCGGACGTTAAATGTTCAACGGGATCCCAAGGCAGCGTTTCAATGGTCATTCCCTATTTCCTTTGCGAGTTTTTTCGCGAACGCGATGTCCTTTGATTGCGTCTGTTTATTTCCGCCGCAGAGGAGAAGGACAAGGCTTCCGCCTTGCCGCGTAAAATAAACGCGATATCCAGGCCCATAATCTACCCTCATTTCGCTAACGCCTTCGCCAACCGATTTGACGTCTCCGGGATTGCCGAGGGATATTCGCCGAATGCGGATATTGACCCGAGATCGAGCGTTTTCATCGCGTAAGCTCTTGATCCAATCTGAGAATATCCTCGTTTGTCGTATCTCGAACATATGTAGAATAAATTATACAAAATAGCAATAAAAATGAGCGTTGTGGCGGAATGGCCTACCGCTGATGAGCCAGAGCTTATATGACGTTGGGGAATATAAAAACAAAAAAAGCGCCCCGGTTAGGGCGCTTTCTCATTGTCGATCGAAGGCAGGTATTACTTACGGCCGTCGAGCGACCAAGCTCCCGCGCCATTGGCGACGAGGGATAGGAAGCCGCCGGCAATGGCGATGTTCTTCATGAAGTTGATCATCTGCATCTGATCGCCAAAATTAAAGTGGAAGATCAAAGCCGACAGGATCGTGAAGCCCGCCATCAGGAAAGCAACGATGCGGGTCTGGTAGCCAATAGCGATTAAAATGCCGCCACCGAGCTCGGTTAGAATGACGAGGTAGATGAGAACATTGGCGAGAGGAATGCCGGCGCTGGCCATATAGCCGGCGGTGCCTTCAATGCCGTTGAGCTTGCCCCAGCCGGCCATGACAAAGATGAAGGCCAAAAAGAGCCGCGAGGCCAGTGAGAAGAGGTTGGTGAGGGTCGAGTTCATGTTGAGGTCTCCTTGAATGGATCTTAAGCGCAAGCACTCTGGAGTGGGCTTAGCTGAAAGAACGGGTTCGACCAATTGCCAAAATCAGAAGGCTATATTGCAAAACTGCACATTCGGATAAATTGCCATGATCACTTATGTGCAAAATTACACATTCATAATCAGTAGAATAATTCCGCCGGCGAGAATGGCTCCGGTGCTCGTCATCAGGGTTCGCCACCCGATATCGGAGCCTCCCGTCCATCCGGCAATCACACTTTTAATGAGTGTATTGACGGTGGCGGCGATCAAAATACCGTTGGCGGCGACGGTGATATTGATCGGCGGATCCTGAAGCCGTGCCAAGGCGAGCGTAATCGCATCCACATCCGCCAGCCCCGAGAGGGCGGCCAGACCGAGCAAGCCATTGCTGCCGAAATGGCGGGCGGCCAGCGTTGAGAGGAGGATGATAAGGGCGATAAAGAGCGCGAATTGAAGGGCCGAGGGGAGATCAAACGGGTTTTTCCATTCGATCCGCCGCTGGCCGCTTCTGGCCCCTGCAATGATCATAATGGCGCCGCTGCCGCCTTGCACCAGCGCCGCCATTCCCAAGACAGGCCAGAGAAGTGTTAAAAGTGGCAGGTTGAGCGCGGCGACGATGAGCAGAATACGGATACTCATCACTGCGCCGGCAAGGACAATGCTGCCCGTCATGATGGTGGTCTGGGTTGGATTGGCCCGCGCGATTTTGGCAAAATTGAGCGTTGCTGCGGTTGAGGAAACGACCCCGCCGGCAAGGGCTGCGAGCATAACGCCGTTGCGTTCGCCAAACAGACGGATGGCAATATAGCCCGAAAAGGAAATGGCGCAGACAAAGATTGCGAGTTCCCAAATCCGTGCCGGATTTAACGTATCCCACGGATCGATGGTCCGGTCCGGAATAAAGGGGAGAAAGAGAAAGGTCATGGTGACGAGGATGAGCACAGCACGAACCTCGATCCATTCGAGCGTTTGCAGCCAGCCATGCAATGTTGATTTAAGTGCCAAGAGCACCACGGTTGCGGTTGCGGCGGCGATGGCAATTTCTGGAAGGCCCAGTACGGCATAGGCCCCGAGCATAAAGGCCATCATGCCCGCAACGACGCCTGTGGCGCTGAAATTATGTTCGTCCTGGCTTTCAAGCCAATGGAATAATGCTGTTACGCCAGAAAAGCCTAAAAAGACAAAGCCAATCAGCAATGGCGTCGTGAGTTGACCCACAAGCGCGGTGACGCCGCCTAATAATCCGGATATCGCATGCGTGCGCAGGCCGGCAGCGCGCTCGCCTTCCTTTTCCGAGCGCGCACTCCATCCCCGCTCGAGCCCGATCAAAAGGCCGATGGCAAGGGCAATCGCCAAGCGGGTGAGGGGTAGATCCATCACGATTATCTCCTTGCGTAACCTGTTGTGGTCTATCATCTTCCTGTCATCGGATGCGGTCAATGACGCAGGTTGATAGGATGCCATAGCCGATGCGGGTGATTTGAGGGAGGGAATAGAGATGGCGAAGGCTCAACAATCGTCGCGGCGGGTTAGCACCCCCGAAGATGCCGTCGAAGCGCTTGAGATCATGTATGCCGCCGCAAGTTCCGCCTTACGCGATGCCGTCGAACATTATTTAACCGGTGGTGTGCCGCCGAGCCCGGAGCAGCGCTTGGCGTTTCGCTACCCCGAACTCCGCATCGGTTATCATCCTGAAGGGCTGGTGCCGACCAGTCCGCGGGCTTACGCAAAATTTTCGGTGCCGGGGGCATACACGACAACGGTGACGCAACCTGAGGCCTTTCGGTCTTATCTGATTGAGCAATTACGACCGCTGATGAGCGAGTTTAACGCCCATGTTGAAGTGGGTTTAAGCGCGCAGGAAATTCCCTATCCCTATGTCTTTGATCGCGGCGATGAATTGGGGCGTGGTGGGGCAAGTGCGGCGGATTTGGCCTTGCATTTTCCCATTCCGCTTTTGTCGGAAGTGGGCGATGAAATTGCCGATGGTTTGTGGGATTATGATGGCGAACGCCCAAGACCACTCGCTTTGTTTGACGCGGTGCGGGTTGATTTTTCGCTTCGCCGTTTAGTGCATTATACGGGTACCGATTGGCGCGCGGTGCAGCCTTGGATCTTGCTGACCAATTACCACCGCTATGTGGATCAATTTATCAGGCGCGGTATTCAAACGCTTCGAACGGATGCGAGTTATGAAAAACTGGTGCTGCCGGGCGGCGTAGAATTCACCTCTAAAACCAGCGATGAAGAGGTCGAGGCGATCTTCAGAGCATCGCCATGGCAGCGGTTTCAAATGCCCGCCTATCATTTGACGACGAAAAAGGGTCAGGGCGTTTCGCTTGTGAATATTGGTGTGGGGCCCGCCAATGCGAAAAACATCACGGATCATTTAGCGGTGTTGCGGCCCCATGCGTGGTTGATGGTGGGGCATTGCGGTGGACTTCGACAATCGCAGCGGATTGGCGATTATGTGCTGGCCCATGCCTATCTGCGTGAAGACGGAATTCTCGATAGTGTTGTGCCAACCGAAATACCCATTCCGGCCTTGGCTGAAATTCAAGTTGCGTTGCAAGAAGCGGCGGCATCGGTAACGGGTGATAAAGGCGAGGCGCTAAAGCGGCGATTGCGCACCGGAACGGTGGTTACCTATGACGATCGCAATTGGGAATTAAGGTGGTCGAAAGAAAGGCGGCGGATCAATCTGTCGCGGGCGATTGCGGTTGATATGGAAAGCGGCACGATTGCCGCGCAAGGCTTTCGCTTCCGTGTGCCCTATGGAACGCTTCTCTGCGTGTCCGACAAGCCTTTGCATGGCGAGATCAAATTACCCGGTGCGGCGAACGCGTTTTATGAACGCGCGATCAGTGAACATTTGGATATTGGTATTGCCGCTTTGGATCAATTGCGCGTGCTGCATGGCACGGCGCATTCCCGAAAGCTGCGAAGCTTTGACGAGCCGCCCTTCCGGTGAGCTGAACCATCGGGGATGACTTGCTCTCCGATACGGGCTATGCCGACGCCATCGACTGATTTGCCTGTGAGTGCGTTTGAACATGACCCTATCGCGCGAGACCCTTGGCCTAGTTCTCGGCACGATCGGGGTCGTGATATTCGGCGTCACGCTGCCGATGACGCGGATCGCCGTCGTCTCGCTTGATCCGTGGTTTGTCACATCGGGACGGGCGACGTTGGCCGGCCTTGTGGCTTTGGTGGTTCTCACCATACTGCGCAAAAAAATGCCGCGCGGCATCGAATTTTATACGCTCCTCGTCGGTGCCGTGTTTACGATTATCGGGTTCCCCGGCTTTACGGGCTTTGCCATGCGGTTGGTGCCGGCCTCGCATGGCGGCGTGGTGCTCGGTATTTTGCCCTTAGCGGTTGCCATGTTTGCGGCTATTGCATCGGGTGAGCGGCCCTCGCGTGGCTTTTGGATCAGCGCTTTGATCGGTGCTGCCCTTGTGGTCGGCTTTTCCCTTCGCGATGGCGGCGGCAGCTTTGGGCTTGGCGATGTCTTGCTAGTAGGCTCGGTTGTGAGTGCTGCGGCCGGCTACACCGCTTTTGCGCGATTGACCAAGACGCGTCCCGGTTGGGAAGTCGTCTCATGGGCGGTTGTCATTGGATTGCCTTTAACGATCCCCGTTGCGCTCTTAACCGCACCCGCCGATCCATTGGCCGTTCCGGTGGCGCATTGGGCGGCCTTCGCCTATTTGGGCTTGATGAGCCAATATATTGGCTTTTTCTTCTGGAATGCCGGGCTCGCTATGGGCGGGCAGGCGCGGGTGAGCCAGACGCAATTGCTGCAAACCTTCGTAACCTTGGGATGCGCCGCTCTGATCAATGGCGAAAGCGTGGACGGGTACACATGGGCTTTTGCGGTCGCCGTGGTCGGGGTTGTTTTGATTGGCCGGAACACGAGAATTGACCGAAAGGCATCGTAAGGACTGGATTTTGCCATAACAAAATTAGGCTTGCCGATCTTAAAAAATTGATATAAAGATATGTTTATGTCTTTCTATTAATTGGTTGGTGCCATGCTCGATCCTCATCCCGTCCACTCAATGGCGCTTGCAAGTTTGATTGCCGGATTGCGTGCGGCTGGCGAGGACACGCGTTTGCGTATTCTCTCGCTCTTGGACGAGGGCGAGCTGACGGTAACCGATCTCACCGATATTTTGGGCCAGTCGCAGCCCCGCGTTTCGCGCCATTTAAAGCTGATGGCAGAAGCCGGATTGATTGAGCGGAGCCGTGAGGGCGCCTGGGCGTTTTTTCGCCTCGCGGATCGCACGAGCCTGGGGCAATTGGCGCGGGTGCTCATTCAAAGGCTTGACCCGCAAGACCTGACCATCGCGTCTGATCGCGCGCGGCTACACGATGTCCGTGCGCAACGTGCGGAAGCGGCTCAAGCCTATTTTAGCCGCCATGCGGCGGAGTGGGATCGTATCCGGTCGCTGCATGCGGCGGAGACCGTGGTTGAAGCCAAGATCAAAAACATTATTGGCGATGCGCCTCTGGCGAGCTTGCTTGATTTGGGCACGGGCACGGGACGGATGATCTCCTTGCTCGGCGTGCAGGCGCAGCGGATTGTTGGCGTTGACGCGAGCCATGCGATGTTGGCGGTGGCACGCGCCAATCTTGAGCATGAGAATATCAAAGGCGTCGAATGGCGACAGGGCGACCTCTATGCTCTCCCGGTTGATCGGAATGCGTTTGAACTGGTGATCATCCATCAGGTTCTGCATTTCTTGGACGATCCTGCACGGGCCTTGCGCGAAGCAGCCCAAGCGCTTGCGCCGGGTGGTCGGCTGGTGGTGATTGATTTTGCTCCCCATGATCTCGAATTTTTACGTGAAACGCAGGCGCATCGGCGTCTCGGTTTTTCGGTGGGGCAAATGACGGACTGGTTGATCGAGGCGGGTCTTGATGTCACCCAGCATGAGGATATTGCGCCCCCGAATGCCGCTGGCGGCCAGCTGACCGTTTCCATTTTTGTCGCGCGTGATCCACGCCAACTTATTGCCTGAGAGGAGGACTGTGATGAAGGAAGATATCGTGTCGCGTCCAAGCCGAAATCTCGCATCCGATACGCTTCGTGTATCGTTCGAATTTTTTCCACCAAAGACCGAAGAGGTTGAGCCCGCTTTGTGGGAATCAATTCAACGCCTCGCGCCGCTTGAGCCGGATTTTGTAACGGTGACTTATGGTGCGGGCGGCTCCACGCGGGAGCGTACTTTGTTTACGCTCGCGCGCCTTGCGCAAGAAACCAATTTACGTGCCGCAGGGCATTTAACATGCGTCGGAGCGTCGCGCGACGAGGTTGATGAGGTCGTTCGATCCTATAAGAATGCAGGCATTCATCATATTGTTGCCTTGCGCGGTGATCCACAAGGCGGCGTTGGTGAGCGCTATGTTCCCCATCCTCAGGGCTATGCAACGACAGCCGATTTGATCAAGGGCATTCGTGCCATTGGTGAGTTCGATATTTCGGTTTCCGCCTATCCCGAAAAGCATCCGGAGAGTGCTAATTTCGATGCCGACTTGGATGTCTTGCAAGCCAAGATCGATGCGGGTGCGACGCGCGCGATTACGCAATTTTTCTTCGATAATGATCTTTACTACCGATATCTTGATCGGGCGCGGGCACGCGGGATCACGATCCCAATCTTGCCTGGAATTTTGCCAGTTCAAAACTTTCATCAAACAGCCAATTTTGCCGCCAAGACGGGCGCTACCATTCCGGCATGGTTAGCGAGCCGATTTGAAGGCCTCGATCACGACCCGGCAACGCGCCGATTGATTGCGGCGTCTGTTGCGGCAGAGCAGGTTTTTGATTTGCTTGATAGGGGAATTTCTGACTTCCATTTTTACACGATGAACCGCGCCGAATTGACCTATGCGATTTGCCATTTGCTGGGCATTCGCCCCAAGCTAGAGCGCCGTGCGGCGTAACCATCCGCACTTCGCCTGATTGTGATTTCAGTGGATTGACGCATTCTATTCTCGAAAAAATTTTCGAGGGTCAGGGCGTGATTTCAATGATTGATATTTGTGATCTCTGCGGACTTGATCGCGATCAAATCGAAGCGATTGGCGAACATGAGCATTTGCCCGATGTCGCCGCTGCAGCGCTAGCCTCTTATCTGCTGCATATAAATCATGGTGTCGAAAAAATTCGAGATATGATTGTTGATGATATCAAGCTCGCAATTGCCGAACAGCGCAATGCCCATGCGGCGGAATTGCTGATGGCATTGCGCCATCTCTATGAGGCGAATCCGGCCTTACACCACCAATGGATGAACCAAGCGCGTTAATATCGGTGCGTGCGTTAAATCTAAAATTTTCGTTAATTTATAAATGAATTGATAGGTAGTATGGCGTAAACGCCAACACCGATGGCAAATATTTTTAATTCGCTACTGTCTTAATTGCGCCATTTTTTAAAGGTCAATGGAGATTATGACAGGTTCATATTCGTCATGCCTAGTATCGGATGCGTTTGCTCCGCCCTTAGGCAATTCACGGTAACGCACTTTAGGCGTTATCTCCTTTCATGCCGGACAGACGATTATCCGGCGCTCCCCCAGTACTGCGTTTATTCATCGCGACATCCGGTTGGATGATCGTTGCCATTTCTTTCCGCTTAGCGGGACACATGGAGCAAACCCATGCGCCTTCCGATTTCCTGTATTGCGTTGTTGATGAGCCTTCCCTTTATGCCCTTCACCTCCGCGGATGCTCAAGCGTTAACCCATACTGTAGCTCTAACGACACAGGCCGAGATCAGACAGATTATTGATCGTCATGCCGAGGCCAATGGTCTGCCATCCGAGCTTGTAAGCGCTTTGATTATGGTTGAGAGCAGTTGGCATCGCGATGCCCGTAACGGCTCCTCCTTTGGCTTGATGCAAATCACGCCGGGCACAGCCAATGCTTTGGGATTTAAAGGGGCATCGAAGTCTCTTTTCGATCCCGAGACGAATATTGCTTTAGGCGTTCGCTATCTCGCCCAGGCCTATCAATTGGCCGATGGCGACCTTTGCGGAACCGTTACCCGCTATCAAAGCGGGCTGAATGCCACCAAGGCCAATGCGGCCAATCGGGCTTATTGCAAAAAGATGAAGGCGTTATTGCCTTGAATGCCATGTTAAATAGGCTTATCGCATCTCATGCCAGTCGGTTGGACGGCCGCCGGTCGCAAGACGGGAGGAAAGTCCGGGCTCCATGGAGAAACGGTGCCGGTTAATGGCCGGCGGGGGCGACCCCAGGGAAAGTACCACAGAAAGCAATACCGCCTGCCATTTCGGTGGCAGGTAAGGGTGAAAAGGTGCGGTAAGAGCGCACCGCGGGGCCGGCAACGGTCACGGCAGGGTAAACCCCACCGGGAGCAAGACCGAATAGGGATGACACGAGGGCGCAAGCCCTCAGGGCCGCTTCAGCCCCGTCGTCCGGGTTGGTTGCTTGAGACGGCTGGCAACAGCCGTCCTAGAGGAATGGTCGTCGCGCGGGGGAGCAATTCCCCGCCATACAGAACCCGGCTTATAGACCGACTGGCATATTAACGATTCGGCCGCTTGCGGGCCGTAAAATTTGCAAATTTTGTCTTAATTTCAACCAATTCTTAACCATGCTTAAGCCATTGTGATCCCATTCATCAATGCGTTTCACCTGTGCCGCGATTTGTGCCCCTTATGACCAGTTCCTCTGCTTTGCGCCCGGTGGACGCCAACACCCCTGATCAGCGCCATATTCCGGTGCTGCTGGAAGAAGTGTTGGCCGCGCTTGATGTTTCTGATGAGGAGACGATTATCGATGGCACCTTTGGGGCGGGCGGCTACACGCGTGCACTTTTGGCGCAAAACCCCGAATGCCGTGTGATGGCGATTGACCGCGATCCGGATGCGATATTGGCAGGCGCATCGATGGTTGCTTCGTTTGATGGGCGTTTAACGCTCGTTCAAGGCCAATTTGGCGATCTTGGTGATTTGGCCGCGGAGCATGGCTTTGCGCCTGCAGATGCGGTTGTGCTCGATATCGGCGTCTCATCGATGCAGATCGATGACCCGGCGCGGGGATTTTCTTTTCGCGCGGATGGCCCGCTCGATATGCGCATGGCGCAAGCGGGCGAAAGCGCTGCTGATCTGGTCAACACGATGGAGGAGGGGGCTTTGGCCGATCTCATCTATCGCTATGGCGAGGAGCGGAAATCACGCGCGGTGGCAAAAGCCATTGTGGCTGCGAGGCGCAATGCACCGATTATGACGACCAAGCAATTGGCCGATTTGGTGGCCTCGGTGGTTTATATGCCGCCAGATGCCATCCATCCGGCAACCCGTACCTTTCAAGCGCTTCGCATCGCGGTGAATGATGAATTGGGTGAATTAGAGCGCGGGCTTGCCGCGGCTGAAAAGATTTTAGCACCCGGTGGCCGTTTGGCGGTTGTGACGTTTCATTCGCTTGAAGACCGGATTGTAAAACAATTCATCGCCGATCGTTCGGGTGAAACACCGGGCCCTTCGCGCCACATGCCTTCGGCACAACCGCGGGCAAAGACGTTCATCAATTTGGCCAGAAAAGCCATCATTGCCGGATTGAATGAGACGAGAGCCAATCCGCGCGCACGCTCGGCCAAGCTTCGGATTGCCGAGCGCACCCATGCGAACCCGGAAAAATCAGTCAGCCGAGGAAGGGCGTAACATGCCACGTATTTTTCATGCCTTTGCTATTTTGCTGCTGATTGGCTCGGCTGTTTATGTTTATAAAATTAAATATGACACGATGGCTTTAACCTCTGAAGTGGCGCGCTTGAACAAGATGATCGCCGCAGAGCATGACAAAATTGGTCAGCTCAAAGCAGAGTGGCAAGGGTTAAACCGGCCGGATCGATTGCAGAAATTGGTTGATGCCAATCTTGATCTCGTACCCTTAAGCACACAGCAGATCGTGCGCTGGCAGGATGTGCCAGATCGTCCGGCAGAGACCGATATGATTGGCGACAAGCTCTCTACCTTGGGCTTGAGCGATACGGCAAACAAAGCGACGAAATCGACGGATGGTCGGTCGTCCACTGTTCCAAAGCAATAACGAATAATGGCGCGTTCATTTCATCCCGAGGATCCTTTGCACGGCGTGCGGCCCGGTGAAGGTCATCCACCAAAGAAAAAAAATCGATCGCTGTTTTCGCGGATATTTTCCGCGCTTTTTAGTATGCGCCTCGATAAAAGTGGGCACAGGCTGTATTTTGCAATGCTCGCCTTTATTGTGGTTTTTGGTACGATTGGATGGAAGCTTGTCAAACTGGCCGATCAGCCTGACGAAGTCGCCACCAAATTTTTCCAACCCGAGCAAATTGCAAAAGCGCGGCCTGACATTGTTGACCGCAATGGCGTGGTTTTGGCTACCGATCTCAAATCCTATTCCGTTTATGTTGAACCAAGGCGGCTAATCGATAAAGACGAGGCGGTGGAGTTGTTAACCGCCGTATTGCCGGAATTAAACGCCCGCGATTTGCGCAATAAATTTTCAACAAAACATGGCGCCGTTATGATCAAGCGGCGCGTAAGCCAACAAGTCAAAGATGAAATTTTTCGGTTGGGATTGCCTGGTATCGAGTTTCCAACGGAAAGCCAACGTTACTACCCCAATGGCGTTGCGGCTGCCCATGTCCTTGGCACAACCGATGTTGATAATAAGGGCATTTCGGGGATCGAGAAATATATCGATGGGCAGGGACTTTCTGACCTCGCCAATGCCGGTCTTGCAGCGCAGCCCGCCGATTTGACACCTGTAAAATTATCAATCGATATTCGCGTTCAACATGCCTTGGGTGACGAGCTCCTAAAAGGCATGGAGAAATACAAGGCCAAAGCCGTTGGCGGCATGGTGATTGATGTGACAACGGGCGAAGTCATTGCCCTTGCCTCTCTACCCGATTTTGATCCGAATAATCCTGCTGACGCGCTTAACCCTGATAAAATTAACCGCGTCGTTGTGGGTACCTATGAAATGGGCTCAACCTATAAGGCGTTGACGCTCGCCATGGCGATGGATTCAGGAAAAGCAACGATTAATTCTCAGTTCGATGCGCGTACCAATTTGCGGTATGGCAAATTCGAGATTACCGATTTCCATGCGACGCATCGGATTTTGACGATACCGGAAGTGTTTATTCACTCCTCGAATATCGGAACGGCAAAGGCTGCTCTTTCGGTGGGGCTTGAAGGCCACAAAGCTTTTTTGAAAAAGATGGGTCAGCTTGACCGCTTGCGCACGGAATTGCCCGAAAGTGCCGAACCGCAAAAGCCTACCCATTGGGGTGAACTTGAAACCGTTACGATTGCTTATGGCCATGGATTGGCCGTTGCGCCACTTCAAGCGGTGATGGCCGTTTGTGCCTTGGTCAATGGTGGCACCATGATGCCACCGACGTTTTTGCCGCGCACACAAGAGCAAGCCGATGCGATGTCGGTCCGTGTCATCAAGCCTGAAACCAGTGAGGCTATGCGCTATTTGATGCGGCTGAACGCGTCGAATAAGCTTGGTACAGCCGGCAAGGCCGATATTGACGGCTATTTTGTTGGTGGCAAAACGGGTACGGCGAATAAAAACTTTCACGGCCATTACGACACGACAAAAGTGTTTACGACCTTTATGGCCGTGGCACCTGCGGATAAGCCGAAATATTTGTTCATGACCATCATGGATGAACCGCAAGCGGTGCAAGGCACATTTGGCTACCAGACAGCGGGTTGGAATGCAGGCCCTGTAACAGGCGCGGTGATTGAGCGCGTGGCTCCTTTCCTTGATATGCCCAAGCGGTTTGAGCCACCTGTTGCGCCATTCCCGACCATGGCCAAAATGGGTGCATGGGGCACCAAATGAAACTTGGCCAACTCATCCCAACCGTTGATGCTCATGACGCCCATGTCGAAATTACGGGGCTATCGGCAGATAGCCGTTTGGTTCAACCCGGCTTTGCCTTTTTTGCGCTTGCGGGTGCGAAGCAAAATGGCTCCGCCTATATTGACGCAGCCATGCGCGCGGGAGCAAAGGCCATTATCCATGAGGGGGAAGCGGGTGCGACGCTTGATCCAAATGTTTCCGATATTAGAACGAACAATGCACGCCACGCCCTCGCTTTAGCTGCGGCTCGGTTTTATCCAAGGCAGCCCGAAACAAGCGTGGCTGTAACGGGAACGGCTGGAAAAACATCGGTTGCGGATTTTACGCGACAGATTTTTGAACATTGCAATCATAACGCGGCAAGCCTTGGTACGATTGGTGTCGTGCGTGCGAATGCGGTTACCTATGGCGTTTTGACAACGCCGGACCCTGTTCAGCTTCACCAAACATTGGATGCTTTGGCGCTTGAAGGCGTGACCCATCTCGCGATGGAGGCATCCTCCCATGGGCTCGATCAACATCGCCTTGATGGGGTGCGGTTGAAGGCTGCAGCCTTTACCAATCTTGGTCATGATCATCTCGATTACCATGCCACGATGGAAACCTATCTCGCGGCCAAGCTTCGGCTGTTTGATACGCTGTTGCCATCGGATGGCGTGGCGGTTGTTAATCTGGATTCGCCAGAAGGAGCCGAGGTTGTACGCGTCGCAGCCGCGCGTGGGATTCGGTGCTTGACTGTCGGCCATCGCGGGCAAGATTTAAAATTAATTTCAGCAGGACAATTCGGCTTTGATCAAAAACTCGTTCTTGAATGGCAAGGCCAGCGATATGACATCCTTTTACCGTTAGCGGGTGCGTTTCAGGCTTCCAATGCCTTGGTTGCAGCGGGCCTTGCTTTGGCCGTTGGTGAACAACCCGACGATGTTTTTGAAGCGCTTCGCCATTTGCGCGGTGTCAAAGGACGTCTTGAGCGCGTTGCCGAGGTGAACAAGGCGCTGATCCTAATCGATTACGCGCATAAGCCAGAAGCGTTGGAGCAGGCGTTGATAGCGCTTCGTCCTTTTGCATCAGGCCGTCTCATTTGTATTTTTGGCTGCGGGGGCGATCGCGATCGGGCCAAACGGCCGATTATGGGCGAGATCGCGCGGCGATTGGCGGATGAAATCATTATTACCGATGATAATCCGCGATCCGAAGACCCAGTCGCCATTCGCCAGTCTATCCTTGCAGCCTGCCCCGGCGCGCGCGACATTGGCGACCGATTCGCGGCGATTAAAGCAGGTGTTGAGATGGTGCGGGCGGGGGATGTGGTGTTGATCGCAGGAAAAGGCCACGAGACAGGTCAAATGATCGGTCAAACGATGGTGCCGTTTTCTGATCATGACACCGTTCGCTCCATCCTTGAGGAGATGCGCGCGTGAGTGTTCCTCTTTGGACTGAAGCTTCATTGCAAGCAACTACGAACGGAAACATTCACGGCACGATTGGGGCCGTTACCGGTGTTTCCATTGATACACGCACCCTAAACCCCGGTGATTTGTTTGTAGCCCTTGAAGGTGAAAGCCGTGATGGACATGAGTTCATCCGCTTGGCTTTTGAGAAGGGGGCTTCTGCGGCCTTGGTGTCCGATCAACGAGCGGCGGAATTTGGCGATGCTGGTGCATTGCTCGCCGTCCCCGATGTGCTCGATGGATTACGCCAGATTGGCAACGCGGCGCGTTCGCGTTCACATGCCCGTATCGCGGCCGTTACCGGCTCTGTTGGAAAAACAGGCACCAAGGAAGCGCTTAAAACGCTGTTGTCGGTTCAGGCCGAAACGCATGCGTCGGTGGCGTCCTATAACAATCATTTCGGCGTTCCGCTGACATTGGCGCGCATGGCTGAGAGCGCGCATTATGGCGTGTTTGAAATCGGCATGAACCATGCGGGTGAAATTGAACCGTTAACCAAAATGGTCAAACCGCATGTCGCTTTAATCACAACGGTTGAGGCGGTGCATCTTGAATTCTTCCCCAATGTTGAAGCCATCGCCGATGCGAAGTCGGAAATTTTTTCTGGGCTAATGCCAGGCGGCGTTGCGGTGATTAATCGCGATAACCCCCATTACGAACGCATGCGATTGGCGGCTAAGGCATCACCTGCGGAGCGGATTGTTAGCTTTGGATCACATGCGGAAGCGGATATCCGCTTGCTCGATATCCTGCTTTCGCCAGATGCATCGGATGTGACGGTCGATTTTTTTGGCAGCCGGAAAACCTATCGGTTGGGCAGTCCTGGACGGCATTTGGCTATAAACAGTCTTGGCATTCTAGGTGTCACGGATGCGCTTGGAGCTGATCTGGACTCGGTTCTTTCTTCAATGAAAGAGGTAACGCCGCCTTCTGGTCGCGGCGCGCGAGTGATGCTTGGTGAAGGCGATGATCAAATTTGCATTTTGGATGAAAGCTATAATGCCAATCCGGCGGCTGTAAAAGCCGCTCTCGCCGTACTCGCCTCAACGCCCACCGGCAAAAATGGACGTCGAATTGCCGTGTTGGGCGATATGCGCGAATTGGGCGAACAAAGCGCTCAGCTTCACGCTGGTCTGGCGCCTGATCTTTCCACGCATCATGTCGATCTACTTTTTGCCTGTGGCCCTTTCATGGCCTCGCTCTGGAGTGAAGTGTCCCCATCCATGCGCGGGGCGTATGCGCCCGATTCAGCTGCGTTGGAGCCACTTCTCCTTGAGGCTCTTCGCCCTGGCGATACGATCATGATCAAGGGGTCGCTCGGCAGTCGAATGGGACCGCTTGTAACCGCACTTAGACATCACTTCGCTAAAGGAAATCTATAATGCTCACTATGCTGGCTGAATATAGCGGTTTCTTTAGCATTTTAAACGTGTTTCGTTATATTACGTTTCGAACCGTTGGCGCGACGGTTACGTCGCTGTTTTTTGTTTTCTTCTTTGGTCCAACGATTATTGCCAGCCTTCGTGTGAGGCAGGGCAAGGGGCAACCCATTCGGGAAGATGGTCCCGCATCTCACCTGCTCACGAAGAAGGGCACGCCCACAATGGGCGGGTTGATGATTTTGTCGGGCGTTCTTGTCGCTACATTGCTGTGGTGCAACCCGCGTAATGTTTATATTTGGGTTGTTCTCGGTGTGACCATTAGTTTTGGCGCGATTGGTTTTTATGATGATTATCTGAAAGTGACCAAGCAATCGCATGCAGGGCTTTCGGGCCGTATGCGGCTTTTGATTGAGGCTTTGATTGCGCTTGTTGCGTGTTACGTGATGTCGAATATCGGCGTCGGCAAACTCTCGACCTCGTTAACGGTACCTTTTTTCAAAGAGATTGTTTTTGATCTTGGCTTTTTCTTTCTGGCCTTTGGTGCGTTTATTATCGTTGCTGCCGGAAATGCCGTGAATTTGACGGATGGGCTTGATGGGTTGGCCATTGTTCCGGTGATGATCGCCGCCGCCACCTTTGGCTTTATTGCCTATCTTGCCGGTAACGCGATTTTTGCCAATTATCTGCAAATCCATTTTACCCCCGGAACGGGTGAGCTTGCCGTGGTGTGCGGTGCCTTAATTGGTGCTGGGCTTGGCTTTTTATGGTTCAATGCCCCGCCTGCGCAAATCTTTATGGGGGATACAGGCTCGCTCGCCTTGGGTGGTTTGTTGGGAACCATTGCGGTCGCCACCAAGCATGAAATTGTGCTGGGCATTGTGGGTGGTCTTTTCGTGCTTGAAGCGGTTTCCGTTATCATTCAAGTCGCATCTTTTAAGCTGACAGGTAAACGTATTTTTCTTATGGCTCCTATTCATCATCATTTCGAGAAATTGGGATGGAAAGAGCCGCAAATCGTCATCCGCTTTTGGATCATCTCGGTCATTTTGGCCTTGATTGGTCTGTCAACCTTGAAGCTCCGTTGATCCGATGACGCCTGTTTCAACCTTCGCCAATCAACGTGTTGCCGTCTTCGGTCTTGGCGGATCCGGCATTGTAACCGCGCAGGCTTTAATCGCCGGTGGCGTGCAGGTTGACGCATGGGATGATTCAGAGGCCTCTCGTCGCATCGCGCGCGAAGCAAAGCTGACGCTTGTTGATTTATCGACCGCTGATTTTTCGCGCTATGCGGCGCTTGTTTTATCGCCCGGCGTGCCGCTTACACATCCCGAGCCGCATTGGACCGTTGAGAAAGCAAAGGCGGCTTCAGTCGAGATTATTGGTGACGTTGAACTGTATTGCCGCGAGCGGTTGGCGCATGCCCCTTTAGCGCCCTTTATTGCCATTACGGGCACCAATGGCAAATCAACCACCACGGCATTAATCGCCCATTTGTTGAGGGTGGCGGGACGCGATGTTGCCTTGGGGGGCAATATTGGAACAGCCATTCTAGCGCTCGCGCCGCCATCGAATGATCGCGTGCATGTGATTGAATGTTCGAGTTATCAAATTGATTTGGCACCATCGCTTAAACCGACCATTGGCGTGTTGCTTAATCTGACCCCCGACCATCTCGATCGCCATGGCACGATGGCGCATTATGCTTCGGTTAAAGAGCGCTTGGTGGCGGCATCTGATACGGCGATTATCGGCGTTGACGATGATTGGTGCCGCGCGATTGCGGATCGGTGCGAGGCGGATCAGCATATCGTCGTCAGGCTTTCGGTAGAGCGCGCCTTGGAGACGGGCATTAATCGCCGCGGGACCGAGATTTACTGGACCTGCTTAGGCGAGCAACGGGGTATTGCTGATCTCTCTGGTATTCCTACTTTGCGTGGTGTTCATAATGCGCAAAATGCGGCGGCCGCCATTGCAGCCGTATCGGCATTGGGCGTGTCGGATGATGCTATTCGCGAAGGGCTCAAGAGCTTTCCGGGGTTGGAGCATCGGCTAGAGGTGATTGGCCATATCGGTAAAGCGGTTGCTATCAATGATTCAAAGGCAACCAATGCGGATGCAACGGAGAAGGCGCTTGCGTCTTTCAGCGAAGGTATTTTCTGGATTGCGGGTGGTCGCGCCAAAGAAGGCGGCATCTTGGCCTTGCGGCCTTATTTTGAGCGTATTGAAAAAGCCTATTTGATCGGCGAGGCGGCAGATGATTTTGCCAAAACGCTTGAAGGCCACGTATCCTATGTGATCTCCGGAACACTTGAAGGTGCGGTTGAACAGGCCTCGCACGACGCGCAAGCGTCAGCGTTAGCAGAGCCTTGTGTTTTATTATCGCCGGCTTGTGCTTCTTTCGATCAATTTAAGAATTTTGAAAGACGTGGCGCGCAGTTTCGTTCCTTAGTTGAAGCGCTTTCGGGCTTTAAGCCCTTTGTAAAAGGATAGGCGATGAATTCGCGCCTCGATAGAAACCCGATTGCCGATTGGTGGTGGACGATTGATCGCGCCATGTTTGTGCTCATTACGCTGTTAATGGTGACGGGCATTGTGCTGGGTCTTGCGGGTAGCCCGCCTGTGGCAGAGCGTCTCGGCTTGCCGACCTTTCATTTTGTGATCCGTCAGGCGATCTTTTTAGCGCCTGCCTTTATTATTATGTTTCTCGTGAGTTTTCTAACACCTCGCGCGGTAAGGCGCACGGCATTGGCGGTATTTGTTATCGGCATGGCGCTTGTGTGCGCTGCATTGCTTTTTGGCGCGGAAGTGAAGGGCGCGCGGCGTTGGATTACCATTGCAGGCATCGCCTTGCAGCCATCGGAATTCGTCAAGCCTGCTTTTGTTATTTTGGCAGCGTGGGCTTTTTCGGAAGGCGGGCGACGCTCCGATGTGCCAGGTAATTTCCTGGGTTTCTTTATTCTGTTTGCCACGATTGGTCCCTTGGTCTTGGAGCCCGATATCGGCCAGACCATGTTGATTTCGATGGTGTGGGTGAGCCTTGTCTTTCTGTCAGGCCTGCATATGTTTTGGGTGTTCGGCCTTGGCGGCGTTGGCTTCGTTGGCTTGTTCGCGGCCTATAAATTATTGCCGCACGTGGCGGATCGTATCAATCGTTTTCGCAATCCTGCATCGGGCGATACGTTTCAGGTTGATAATGCGCTGCAAAGCTTTGTTGAAGGCGGCTGGTTTGGCAAAGGCCCGGGCGAAGGGACCATCAAACGCATTCTTCCCGACAGCCATACGGACTTTGTGTTTGCGGTAACGGCGGAAGAATTTGGCGTAATCGCATGTATCGCGCTCTTAATGGTGTTTGCGATTGTGGTGCTTCGCGGACTGTATTTAGCCCGGCGCAGCGAGGAACCGTTTTGCCGTTTGGCGGCTGCAGGCTTGGTTATTCTCTTTGGTATTCAGGCATCGATTAATATGGCGGTGAATGTGCATCTTATGCCAGCTAAGGGCATGACACTGCCCTTTATTTCCTATGGCGGATCATCCTTGATTTCGCTTGGGCTTGGCATGGGCTTTTTGCTGGCGGTAACGCGTAAACGGCCACGCGCCGATTATGTCGATCGCTTCCGCGCGGCGGAGCAGGATTGAGTATGGCGCGTCCTCTCCGCATTCTATTGGCGGCGGGTGGAACGGGAGGGCATCTCTTTCCGGCCGAGGCCTTGGCCGTTGAATTGGTTAAACAAGGCATTGAGGTTCATTTGGCAACGGATGCCCGTGGCATGGCCTATGGTGGTGCTTTTCCGGCCAAAGAGCGCCACGCCATTCGGGCGGCGACGCCATCCGGCAAATCGCCGATCGCGCTGATTAAGGCGCTGTTGGCGTTGGGGCACGGGCTTGTGCAATCGCTTCAAGTGGTGCGGCGTTTAAAGCCCGATGCCGTGGTGGGATTTGGCGGTTATCCTTCGGTGCCGCCTGTTCTGGCGGGTTGGCTCTTGGGTGTTCCAACCCTTGTGCATGAACAGAATGGGGTGCTTGGTCGGGCCAACCGGTTTTTGGCACCGTTTTCCAAAGCGCTTGCGACGGGATTTGACGATGTCAAATCTTTACCCGGTTCGGTGAGAGGGAGATTGCATCTCGTTGGCAATCCGGTGCGCCCTGCCGTTTTAGATGTGGCCGATATCGCCTTTCGTCCGGTAACGCCTGATGGAGCGATTCATCTCCTTGTCACCGGAGGCAGCCAGGGCGCGCGGGTTATGAGCGATGTTGTGCCGAAAGCGCTCGGTATGCTTCCTTCCACTTTGAAATCGCGTCTTGCGATTGTCCATCAGGCGCGCGGTGACGATGTAGCTGTTGCCGAGCGGCATTATTCCGAGGCTGGCATTAAAGCCGATATTCGCGCGTTTTTTGACGATTTGCCAAAGCGTATTGCCGATGCCCATCTTGTGATTGGGCGGGCAGGCGCATCAACCGTTGCGGAATTGGGCGTGATTGGGCGCGCCTCGATCCTTGTACCCTTGCCCGGATCGCTCGATCAGGATCAGGCCGCGAATGCGGAAACGCTTGGCAGGATCGGTGCGGCAACCGTCATCAAGCAGGCTAATTTCACGCCGGAAGCGCTGGCGGGGCTTCTCGAAAGGCTGTTCAGCCATCCTTCCGAATTGACCGACTCAAGCGTCGCCGCCAAAAGCGCGGGCATTCCGGATGCGGCGGTGCGGTTGGCCCGTCTCGTTGTGGATGTTGCCGGATTAGACGTAAAGCGGAGTAATGGGTCATGAAGCTGCCAAGCGAACTGGGTGCCATTCATTTTGTCGGCATTGGCGGTATTGGCATGTCGGGTATTGCCGAGGTTTTGCATAATCTCGGCTATCGTGTGCAAGGCTCGGACGCCTCCGATAGCGCGAATGTGAAGCGTTTGCGCGAGAAGGGCATTCTTGTTCATATCGGCCATGCGACTGAAAATTTGGGTGATGCCGAGGTTATTGTCGTCTCTACCGCAATCCGCCGTGATAATCCGGAATTGATGGCAGCACGCGAGCGGCGGTTGCCGGTGGTGCGCCGCGCTGAGATGCTGGCGGAACTCATGCGGCTTAAGACCTGCGTGGCGATTGCAGGAACCCATGGCAAGACCACCACAACATCGCTGGTGGCCACCTTGTTGGTGGCAGGACATTTCGACCCGACTGTGATCAATGGTGGCATCATCAACGCCTATGGCACCAATGCGCGCTTGGGCGATGGCGAATGGATGGTGGTTGAGGCTGACGAATCCGATGGTACGTTTTTAAAACTGCCAGCGGATGTTGCCATTGTGACCAATATTGATCCGGAGCATCTCGACCACTTTAAAACCTTTGATGCGATTAAAGAGGCATTTCGCGCCTTCATCGAGAATTTGCCGTTTTATGGCTTTGCTGTGATGTGTCTGGATCATCCAACGGTGCAGGAACTCGTTGGAAAAATCGAAGATCGCCGCGTTATTACCTATGGCCAAAACCCGCAATCCGATGTGCGGCTTGGCAAAGTTGATTTAGCAGGTGGGCGCTCGAAATTCTCGGTTTCCATTCGGGATCGTAAATCAAAGGCTGTGACGAAGATCGATGATCTCGTGCTGCCAATGCCGGGTCATCACAATGCGCTGAATGCAACGGCTGCGATTGCGGTTGCCTATCATCTTGGCATGGCACCCGATGCGATCCGTGTGGCGCTTGAAGGATTTGGCGGCGTCAAGCGGCGCTTCACCAAAACGGGCGAGTGGAACGGCGCTGAAATCTTTGACGATTACGGCCACCATCCCGTTGAAATTTCCGCCGTGTTGAAGGCCGCGCGCGCTTCAACGTCGGCGAAGGTCATCGCCATTGTTCAGCCGCACCGCTATACGCGCTTGGCGTCGCTGTTTGATCAATTCTCCACCTGCTTTAACGATGCCGATTGCGTTATTGTTGCCGATACCTATGCCGCAGGAGAAGCGCCGATTGCTGGGGCTGATCGTGATGGGCTAGTGCAAGGCATTAAAGCACATGGGCATCGTCATGTGATTGCGTTGCCGGATTCATCGCATTTGGCAAAAATCGTTCATGGCATTGCCGCACCCGGCGATTATGTTGTGTGTTTGGGGGCTGGCAATATTACCCAATGGGCCTATGCGTTGCCCACTGAGCTCGCAGCGCTTGACGCGGTGAAGGCATGACAGATGTGACGACGCTAACGTTCCCGCCTTTGCGCGGTTCGTTGTCGTATCATGTCTCGCTTACGCCTTATTCATGGTTTCGGGTTGGTGGTCCTGCCGATCTTTTCTTTGCACCCGAAGATGAAGCGGACCTTGCGGTTTTTTTATCAGCCTTGCCGTCGGATGTTCCTGTTTTAGTGCTTGGTCTAGGCTCTAACCTTTTGGTTCGCGATGGCGGGTTTCGTGGCGTTGCGATCAAACTTGGCAAAGGCTTTCAAACGATTGCGACAGATGAGCAACACCGCGTTATCGCCGGTGCGGGGGCGGCTGACGTAAAGGTTGCGCGCATTGCTGCTGAAGCGGGCATTGCAGGCCTTTCATTTCTGCGCGGCATTCCAGGCACGATCGGCGGTGCTTTGCGGATGAATGGCGGGGCTTATGGCGGGGAAACCAAAGATGTTTTTGTTTCCGCCCGCGGGGTTGATCGCAGCGGTCGGGTGCATCATTTTGACCTCGCGGCGATGGGTTTCACCTATCGCCATTGTGCCATAGCCGAGGACGTTATTTTTACCGAAGCCGTTTTCCAAGGCAGGCCCGGCGATCCGACCGCGATCTTGGCCGAGATGAACGCGATCACGGAAGCGCGCTCCGCCACGCAGCCTGTGAACACGCGCACGGGTGGTTCAACCTTTCGTAACCCTCCCGGGTATAAAGCGTGGGAGCTTGTCGATCAGGCAGGGTTTCGCGGGTTTAAAAAGGGTGGGGCGGAAGTCTCGCCCTTGCATACGAATTTTTTGATTGCCCATGAGGGGGCGAAGGCTGCGGACATTGAATCGCTCGGCGAAGAGATACGGAGCCGCGTATTCGAGCAGTCGGGCATTCTTCTCGAATGGGAAATTAAGCGGGTAGGTGAGCCATGAGCGCTAAAAAGCATGTTGCCGTTTTGATGGGCGGCCTTTCCGCCGAGCGTTCGGTCAGCCTCAAGACCGGGCAAGCCTGTGCGCTGGCGCTCGAAGGTGAAGGGTTTAAGGTGACGCGCGTGGATGTTGGTCGGGATCTGGCCGAGGTTCTGGCGTGGTTAAAGCCTGATGTCGTGTTTAACGCGCTGCATGGCCGGTTTGGCGAAGACGGCATTGTGCAAGGCATTTTGGAGATGATGCGCATCCCCTATACGCATTCCGGCGTGCTGGCATCCGCCTTGGCGATGCAGAAGGACCGCGCCAAATCGGTGATGAAGGCCGCAGGCGTTCCCGTTGCCGAGGGCATCACGGTTAGCCGCTTTGAAGCCGCCAAGCGCCATGTGATGAAGCCGCCTTATGTGGTGAAGCCTGTAAGCGAGGGATCGTCGGTCGGTGTCATCATCGTTAAGGAAGATCGCTCCCATCCGCCGCAGGAATTGGCGGGCGAGGATTGGGCGTTTGGCGAATCAGTTTTGGTCGAACGTTTCATTCCGGGACGGGAATTAACCTGTGCGGTGATGGATAATAAGGCCTTGGGAGTCATCGATATCCGGCCTGCGACGGGTGTTTTCTACGACTTTGACGCGAAATATGCCAAGGGCGGATCTATTCACGTTTTGCCAGCGGAAATTTTACCAAATATTTACCATCTTGTTCAAAAACTAGCATTAACGGCACATCAATCTCTTGGCTGTCGGGGCGTAAGCCGCATGGACTTTCGATATGACGACACGCCCGGTGGCACGGGCGAGGTTATCTGCCTCGAGGTCAATACCCAGCCAGGGATGACGGAAACGTCGCTTGTGCCAGAGTTGGCAGCCCATGCGGGCATTAGTTTTGGCGAGTTGGTAAAATGGATGGTTCAGGACGCGACCTGCGATCGTTGAGGGCAGCAAGCCCTTACGCTCAGACTGGTTTTGTCTATCGTTCCGAACCCCTTTCTTCTCGCCTTTTTCAGTTTCTCTCCTCCGTAAGCGCTCGTGTCATGGAGCAGGTATTGGCTGCGTTTTCGCGCCTGCCTAAGGGGTTTGGCTCGAGCCTCACGGTTGCTTTGTTTGTTGGTACGGCGGCTTTCGGGCTTTATCGCGGCGGACATTTGGATGCGTTTGCGGCGACTTATGGCGAGCCTCGCAGTGTGGTGGCGCGTCTCTTAGGGTTCGATATTCGCTCGGTTACCATTTCTGGCCTGCTGACGCTGGATGAGAAGGCGGTTCTTAACGCTGCTGCCATTGGCCCTGAAGAATCATTACCCTTCCTCGATGCGGAAGCGGTCCGCGCGCGGCTGCTTGAAGTGCCGATGATCCGCGAAGTGGCGGTTCGTAAATTTTATCCCAATGCCCTGTCGATCGGCATTGTCGAGAACAAGCCATATGCCATCTGGCAGATGAATGGTGACCTCTCGGTGATCGGTGTCGATGGTCGCGTGATCGGTCCGCTGGATGATGAGGCTTTTGCGCAACTTCCTCATGTTGTGGGTGAAGGTGCTGCATCGCATATCGGCGAATTCGTTGCTCTTCTGGACTCGCAAGCGGATGTTAAGCCTTTGGTGCGGGCTGGTATTCGGGTTGGCGATCGGCGCTGGACCTTGAAATTAAACAATGGCTTTGACGTTTATCTGCCCGAAGAAGATGCGGATAAAGCGCTCGCCCGATTTGCCGCGATGGTTCGCGATAAGAAGATTTTGGATCGCGATATCGTGTCGGTTGATTTGCGCCAGTCCGATCGCGTGACGCTTCGCCTGACGGAGGTCGCTGCCAATACGCGTGTTGAGCTTTTAAAAGCGCGGGCTAAAGCAAAGGGAGGTCCGGCATGAGTTGGCGCGGTCCGAGCCTTACGCCTCGTCTTAAGCCTTTGTCGCCAAAGCGCGGCGCGGTTATCTCCGTGCTTGATGTTGGTACAAGTAAAATCGTTTGTCTAGTTGCGGAATTGGTGCCGGTATCGGGTGGCGAAGCGCTGCGTGGACGGACGCACAAAGCGCGTGTGATTGGCATTGGCCATCAAAGAGCGCGCGGCTTGAAGGGTGGCGCTGTCGTTGATCTTGAGGCTGCCGAAAATTCCATCCGCTTGGCGGTTGATGCGGCAGAGCGCATGGCGCGTGTCGAAATTCAATCCGTCATCGTTAGCATGACGGGCGGACGTTTAAAATCCGGATCCTTTAATGCGGAAGTGACGCTTCGCGGGCAGAGCGTTGTTGAAAGCGATGTTCGGCGGGTGTTTGAGGCGATGACGTTTACGGGTTCAGAGCCCGGCCGCAGCGTGCTTCACTCATTGCCGACAGGCTTTGCGATTGACGAGACGCGACATATTCGTGATCCGCATGGCATGATCGGTCAGCGCTTGGGCGTTGATATGCATGTGTTGACCAGCGATGAATACGCGATTCGTAATCTGATGCTCGCTATTGAGCGTTGCCATATTGGCGTTGAAGCGGTTGTGGCAAGCCCTTATGCCAGCGGCCTTGCGGTGCTGGTGGATGATGAAGCCGAGATGGGCGTTGCCGTTGTTGACCTTGGCGGCGGCACCACAAGCGTTGGTGTTTTCTCGAACGGAGCGCTGGTGCATGCCGATGCGGTGGCCGTTGGTGGCAATCACATCACGATGGATATTGCACGCGGCCTTTCAACGGGTATCAATCACGCCGAGCGTCTTAAAACACTCTATGGCTCAACGCTTGCAAGCCCTTCGGATGATCGCGAGACCGTTGCGGTTGCTTCGGTTGATGAAGTGAATGGCGACCGTGTGAGCCATATTCCGAAATCTCAGCTTGTCCGAATCATACGTCCTCGCGTTGAAGAAATTCTGGAATTGGTGCGGGATCGTTTGAAGGCTTCTGGTTTTGCAGAAGCGGCAGGAAGAAGAATCGTTCTAACGGGTGGCGGTGCGGAATTAACGGGACTTACGGAACTCTCCCGAATCGTGGTTTCAAAGCAAGTACGTATCGGTCGTCCGTTGGGTGTTCAGGGATTGCCCGATGCAGTGAAGGGTCCCGCCTTCTCTGTGCCGGTTGGTTTGCTGGTCTATCCGCAGGTTGCAGGTCTCGAACATTTCGAGCCGCGTTCTTCGGGGATCGCACTGGGAACGGGAACCGACGGTTATTTCTCGCGAATGGGCCGTTGGTTCAAAGATAGTTTTTAAAGTTCGACACGTCGGCGCGGCGGCCGGCATGTCTTAATGGGTAACGAAGGCGCGGCCGGGCGTCACAAACGAGAAGGCGAAGACAATGACCATCAATCTTTCTGCACCGGACATCCGGGAATTAAAGCCAAGAATTACCGTGTTCGGTGTAGGTGGTGCTGGTGGCAATGCCGTCAACAACATGATCGAAATCGGGCTTCAGGGCTGCGAGTTCGTCGTTGGTAATACGGACGCTCAAGCGCTGACGAGCTCGAAAGCGCATCGCGTCATTCAGATGGGCATGCAGGTCACCGAGGGTTTGGGCGCGGGTTCGCAGCCTGAAGTCGGCCGTGCGGCTGCTGAAGAAGTCATTGACGAAATTCGCGATCAGCTTGCTGGCGCTCACATGGTATTCGTGACGGCTGGTATGGGCGGTGGCACGGGAACGGGCGCCGCGCCTGTGATTGCACGTGCCGCACGCGATATGGGCATTCTCACGGTCGGTGTTGTCACAAAGCCATTCCAGTTCGAAGGCACCCGTCGCATGCGCTTGGCCGAACAGGGCATCGCGGAATTGCAAAAGGCCGTCGATACGCTGATCGTTATTCCAAACCAAAACCTCTTCCGCGTAGCCAATGAGCAGACGACGTTCGCCGACGCGTTCGCCATGGCCGACCGCGTGCTCTACTCGGGTGTTGCTTGCATTACCGATTTGATGGTCAAAGAAGGCCTCATCAATCTCGACTTCGCCGATGTGCGCGCTGTGATGCGTGAAATGGGCAAAGCGATGATGGGTACGGGTGAAGCAACCGGCGAAAAGCGTGCCATGCGCGCAGCCGAAGCGGCCATCGCCAATCCATTGCTCGACGATGTGAATATGAGCGGTGCACGGGGCCTGTTGATCTCGATCACCGGTGGTTCTGATCTTACGCTGTATGAAGTTGATGAAGCTGCAACGCGTATCCGCGAAGAAGTTGATCCGGATGCGAATGTGATCTTCGGTGCAACGCGTGATGATGCGCTTGACGGTATTGTGCGTGTGTCGGTTGTGGCAACGGGCATCGACTACGCCGAGATGGTTCGCCAGAACGAGCAGGCACAGGCCAATAATCTTTCGGTTGATCCGCGCATCCGGGATATGGCTGATCGTATCCGCACCGAAATCGGAACAGCTTTTGCCCGCCCAACGGCGGAAATGGCTCCTCCTGTCGCACCTGCACCCGCACCGGTTCCCGTTCAGGCACCTCAGCCTGTGCAGCAGGCCTATGTGCCGCGTGGCATTCAGGTGGCACCCGATATCGCCATCCGTCCGGCAGCGCCTCGCCCTGTTATGCCGACGCCGGCACCAGCTCCAGCACCGCGTGTTGAGACTGGATATGACGAGCATGCCATTCAGCAAGGCTTCGTTCCGCCAGAATCAGAGCGTCCACTTCGCCCGGTTCGCATGCCAAGCATTGACGAATTGCCGCCAATTGCTCAGCGCACGATTGATGCCAGCTTAAATGCCCGCCCATCGGTTGCTCCTGTTGAGAAGCAGAAGAAGTCTTTGATGGAGCGTCTGACAACGGCTGGCTTCGGCCGCCGCTCGGATGGCGAAGAAATGCCGCAAATGCCACGCCAAGTGGCGGTTGAGCCGGTTCAGCAGGCACCGATGCAATATGCTCAGCCCGAGCAGCCACGCTATCAGCCGGCAGCCCAGCCAGCTCCCGCGCCACAGGCTCGCATGTATGAAGACGATCAGATGGAAATCCCGGCCTTTTTACGGCGTCAATCGAACTAAAACGATTGGGACTTCATTGTAGCACTTACACCTTGGCCCGGACCTAAAAAGTCCGGGCCAATTCTTTGAAAATAAAAGGTTTTTTAATATCTTTCCACAAATTATAGAATTGTAACAAACGGTAAGAAACCGTGATTTGAAGCGTAAAGGCATCGGTACTAGAACGATGCCGTGATGTTCCGGTTCCCGATCGTAGGGACCCTTTGCGAGACTGGGCTGAGTACGAGATGGCGAGATCAAAACAGTCGACTTTAGCCAATACAGCTGAGATTTCGGGCCGCGGTGTCCATTCGAACGAGCCAGTACGGCTTGTTTTCCACCCTGCGGCGGCCAATCACGGTATTCAGTTCTTGCGCAAAGGTTTGGTGGGTGGTCGCGAGCGTTTGATCGCATCCCGGCATGAGGCGGTAACAGCCTCGGAGCTCTGCACCATTATTGGCGACGCCGAGAGCGGCTCTGTTTCAACGATCGAGCATTTGATGGCGGCGCTTTATGCCACGGGTATCGACAATCTCCTGATCGAGATCGACGGCCCTGAAGTTCCAATTATGGATGGTAGTTCTACGCCATTCATTGCTGTTTTTGATCGGGTTGGGCTTGTGCGCCAGGATGTTGCCCGTCGGTTCGTCAAGATTTTAAAGCCTGTTCGCGTTGAGCATGGTGAGAAGTATTCGGAATTGCTGCCGTTTGCGCGCGGCTTCCGGATGACGGTAGAGATCGATTTTAAAACCAATTTGATCGGCCGCCAGAAGAAGACCTTGGATTTGACGCCGGAAAATTTCCGCGATGAATTGCAGTTTGCTCGTACGTTCGGCTTCTTGAAAGATGTCGATATGCTCCGCCAGGCGGGATATGCGAAGGGCGCATCGCTCGAGAATACCGTGGCGATTGACGGCGATTCGATCATGAATCCGGAAGGTCTTCGGTATCATGACGAGTTTATCCGTCACAAAATGCTGGATGCGGTGGGGGATTTATCGCTCGCGGGCTATCCGATTATCGGGCATTTCCGCTCCTTCTGTGGTGGGCACCGTATGAATGTGTCGGTTCTTCACTCGCTTTTTGCCGATCGCACGGCGTTTGAAATCGTCGAAGAGCGGTCAGCAGGTGTGGCCCTTGGCGAGACGCGTCCGCGTGTGGCCGCCTTGGCCTTTGCGCCCGAGACGCATTGACCCGCTGATTTTTTACCGACCCTGCAATCTTTTTTACCAAAAGCGACTACGCAGTGGCGGTTCGTTAGCGTTTAGTTTATGAAACTCAAGCAAATCTATCGGGCCGGTGTGTGCCCGGTCTATGTCGATTGCCAGAGGATTGTCCGGTTTCATGACCCTATCGCCTTCTCCTTCATCCAAACTGTCGTTTCGTATCGTTGGCCCTTTATTGGCCATGCTCGCCGTCCTACCGATGGCGGCCTGCGATAGTCTCAATCCTTTTGACAAGGGTGAGGTTTATAAACCTGAGGTGAAGCCCGATATCCCGGCTGAAAAACTCTATAATGACGGGTTGGCCGCGCTTGAACAGCGTGACTATGAGGGATCAACCAAGGCCTTCAAAGACATCAATAAGATTTACCCTTATTCGCAATGGTCGAAAAAGGCCCTTATGATGGAAACCTATTCGCATTATCTCGCGAAAGAATTTGAAGAGGCGTCCACTTCCGGCAAGCGCTTCTTGCAGCTCTATCCCGCTGATGGCGATGCTGCCTATGCGGCCTATTTGATTGCTAGCTCTTATTATGATGCCGTGCTTGATGTCTCGCGGGATCAAGAACGCGCGGAGAAGGCCTTGGTGGCCTTTATCGAAGTGGTCCAGCGTTGGCCTAAATCCGAATATGCTGCGGATTCGAAGACCAAAATCGCCGTCTTGCGCGACCAATTGGCGGCGCGTGAAATGACGGTGGGTCGCTTCTATTTGAACAAGCGCAATTACACGGCGGCGATTAACCGCTTCCGCGTTGTTGTTTCGCAATATCAAACGACCAATCAAATTGAAGAAGCGCTGGCCCGTTTGGCGGAGGCCTATCTCGCGCTTGGTATTGTGAACGAGGCTGAAACGGCGGCTTCCGTTTTGGGGCATAATTTCCCGGAAAGCCAATGGTATAAGGACACGTTCGCGCTGCTCCAGACCAAGGGCGCGGCACCGAAGGAAAACGACGAGTCTTGGATTACCAAGGCGTTTAAATCCATGAAGCTTTATCAGTAAAGCTTGGGCCGAAGATGGCAGCGATTAACCGATCATGCTGACCCAACTCGCCATTCGTGACATTGTATTGATCGACCGCTTGGACCTGTCTTTCGAGGCAGGTCTAAGCGTGTTGACGGGTGAAACGGGTGCGGGAAAATCGATTCTACTCGATGCATTTGCGTTAGCGTTAGGCGCGCGCGGAGATGGCTCGCTTGTGAGACACGGCGAAGCGCAAGGTCAGGTGACGGCGGTGTTTCAACCTTCACCAGATCACCCCGTTCATGCGCTGTTGCGCGATTACGATATTACCCACGAAGGTGATGTGATTTTACGCCGTGTGCAGATGGCCGATGGTCGAACGCGCGCGCTGATTAACGATCAAACCGTTAGCGTGCAGGCGCTCAAAGCAATTGGCGCCAGCCTTGTTGAAATCCACGGGCAGCATGATGATCGCGCGCTAGCGGATCCTGCAACCCATCGTGCGATTTTGGATTCATTCTCCGGTGCCGATGCTGAGCTTCGTGCCGTGCGTGCAGCCTATATCGCGCACAAGGCCGCAAAAGACGCGCTCGCTGCCCATCGGGTGCAGGTTAAAAAAGCCCGCAAAGAAGCTGATTTTTTACGCCATGCGGTGGACGAGCTTTCAACGCTACATCCTGAGGCGGGCGAAGAAGAAACATTGGCGACTCGTCGGCAATTTATGATGCAGGCCGAAAAGGTCACGAGCGAAATCAACGATGCTTTGGAAGCCGTTTCCGGGCAAGCGTCTCCCATTCCGACTTTGTCAGCAGCGCAGCGGCGTTTAGCGCGCCGGAGTGGCGAGGCCGAGGCACTTGTGGGCCCCAGCATCAAAGCCCTTGAAACGGCACTAACCGCGTTGGAAGAAGCGCGTACCGCTTTAGAGGCAGCCTTACGCGCCGCAGAGTTTGATCCCTATGAATTGGAACGAACCGAAGAGCGGTTATTTGCGCTACGCGCTGCGGCGCGCAAATACAATGTACCTGCGGATGACCTTGCAGCCTTAGCCGAGCGTTATGCCGAAGAGGTTATGGCGATTGATGCGGGCGAGGGACTTCTGATTAAATTAGAGGCCGCTGTTGAGGCTGCTGATGCAGAATATCGTAAAGCGGCGCAAGCTTTATCGGTGCAACGCTATGAAGCCGCTTCCGAGCTTGAAACATCGGTGAATGCGGAATTGCCGCCCCTCAAACTGGAGCGCGCGCGGTTCATCGTTTCGATGGAGCGCGATGAAAACGCACGCGGGCCTGAAGGCTTTGACCATGTCGAATATTGGGTCGAGACCAATCCGGGGACGCGCCCGGGGCCGATGATGAAAGTGGCGTCGGGCGGCGAGCTTTCACGGTTCATGTTGGCGTTGAAAGTATCCTTGGCGGATCGCGGCTCGGCACCAACTTTGGTGTTTGACGAAATCGATACAGGCGTTGGCGGTGCGGTGGCCGATGCGATAGGCCAGAGGCTTGCACGATTGGCTGAAAAAGTTCAGGTGCTCTCGGTCACTCATGCGCCGCAAGTGGCGGCTCGCGCGGTAACGCATTTCCTGATTGCCAAGGGCGATGCCGGTAAAACCGGCAAGATTGCCACGCGTGTTGTGACGATTGACGAGGCGCATCGCCGCGAAGAAATAGCGCGCATGTTATCGGGTGCTGAAATCACCGAAGAGGCAAGGGCCGCAGCATCAAAATTGATTGAGGCGGCGCAATGAAAAGGCCGGCGGTCGAGGCTTTATCGCCGCTTGAAGCGCGGATCGAATGGCAAAGCCTTGCCGATGAGATTGCGGCGCATGATGTGCGGTACCATCAAAAAGATGCGCCGATCATTTCTGACGCCGACTATGACGCTTTGCGCCGTCGCTATGATGCGCTTTTAGCAGCTTTCCCAGAGCTTCAAAAAGAGGCAACCGCGATTGCGCGCGTTGGCGCCAAGCCAGCTGAGAAATTTACCAAAATTCGCCATGCGGTACCGATGCTCTCTTTGGCGAATACGTTTTCCGACGAAGAAGTAGGCGACTTTGTTGATCGCGTGCGGCGGTTTTTGGATTGGCCGGATCAAAAAGAAATTGCGTTTACCGCAGAGCCTAAAATTGACGGGCTTTCCTGTTCTATTCGCTATGAAAACGGACATTTAAAATTTGCCGCTACACGCGGTGACGGCGAAGAGGGCGAAGACGTTACCGCCAATGTGCGGACGATCGCTTCGATCCCTGAAAAGCTTCACGGCGATGTACCTTCCGTGATTGAAATTCGCGGTGAGATCTATATGGCAACAGCCGATTTCATCGCGTTGAATGAACGGCAAGAAGCCGATGGCAAACCGGCTTTCGCCAATCCACGAAATGCCGCTGCGGGCTCGTTAAGGCAACTCGATGCCAAGGTGACGGCTTCTCGTCCGTTAAAGTTTTTTGCCTATGCATGGGGTTTGATTGAAGGCGATATGCCGTCCTCATCCCAAAGCGGCATGGTGCAGGCTTTTGCTCGCATGGGGCTGCCCACCAATCCGCTGATGAAACGGTGCGTGACGGTAGAGGAAATGGTCGCGCATTATCGCTTGATCGAGGAAAAGCGCCCGACGCTTGGCTATGATATTGATGGCGTTGTTTATAAGGTGGATGATTTAGCGCTCCAGCAACGTTTGGGCTTTATCGCGCGTTCACCGCGTTGGGCAACGGCCCGCAAATTTCCGGCTGAGAAAGCGCAAACCCTTTTATTGGACATTGATATTCAGGTAGGACGCACAGGTGCTTTAACGCCTGTTGCCAAGCTGCAACCGATCAATGTAGGTGGCGTTGTTGTCTCCAATGCAACGCTGCACAATGAAGATGAGATCGCGCGCAAGGATGTGCGCATCGGCGATACGGTGATTGTGCAACGCGCGGGCGATGTTATTCCGCAAATCGTTGCGGCCGTTATCGAGAAGCGGCCAGCTAATACAAAGGCATATGTATTTCCGCATCAGTGCCCCGCATGCGGTAGCCATGCGGTACGCGAGACGGATCCGAAGACGGGCGAGCCGGAGGCTGTTCGCCGGTGTACCGCCGGCTTGATTTGTCCCGCGCAGGCAACGGAGCGGTTAAAGCATTTTGCCTCTCGCAATGCGTTTGATATCGAAGGGCTCGGCGATAAGCAGATCGAAAGCTTTTATGCCGATGGGCTGATTACACGACCACGCGATATTTTTACGCTTGAGGAGCGCGATGCGCGTTCTTTGAAGAAGCTAAAAGACCGCGAAGGCTATGGCGCTTTGTCGGTTGCCAAATTATTTGACGCAATCCGGCAGCGGACGACTGTCGCGCTTAATCGATTTATCTTTGCCCTTGGTATTCGCCATGTCGGTGAGACGACGGCCAAGCAATTGGCGCGGCATTTTGGATCCATTGAAAAACTACAAGCGGTCGCCATTAAAGCGGGTCAGGACGGCGAGGCGGCGAAAGCGGAGCTCACCGATATTGATGGCATCGGGCCAATTGTGGCGGGCTCGATTGTTGATTTTTTTGCCGAAGCGCATAATCGCGAAGAACTCGAAGCCTTGATGCAACATGTCACACCGGAGCCAATGGAAGCGGTTGCCGCTGCGAGCCCCGTTTCGGGCAAAACGATTGTGTTTACAGGCTCGCTTGAGCGGATGACGCGCGATGAAGCCAAAGCCATGGCTGAGCGTTTGGGGGCTAAAGTCTCAGGATCGGTATCTAAAAAAACCGATCTCGTCGTGGCAGGCCCCGGCGCTGGCTCGAAGCTTGAAGATGCCCGTAAGCACGGCGTTGAAGTGATTTCGGAAGACGAGTGGTTTGAGCGTATCGGTGGGTGAGTGGTCTAGTGGGAAATCCCACTTTGTCTAATTCCCAGTTTATGGTATAAAACTGGCCATCAGAGGTAGACGCTATGACATTGGAAACGAAAGTCAAAATCCTGCATCCAGACGCCAAGGGGCGGGTGACGCTCGGGGCGGTGGCCAAGGGTATTAGCTCGTACCGGATGACCAAGGACCAGCAAGGCCGCATTGTGCTCGAACCCTTTGTCGAAATTCCGGAAAGGGAGCTTTGGCTTTACAGCAATCAGGAATCCATGGCTGCGGTACGCCAAGGCATCGCGGATTCCGAGGCTGGACGGGTCATGGATCGTGGCAGTTTTGCCAACTTTATCAATGATGACGAAACCGATTAAAAAATGCCACGACTCGTCTTTACACGCGTCGCCGATGGCCAATTAAACGAACTTGAGAACAATCCCTCGCAGCTAAAACGACTTAAGGCTGTTCGAAAAGGGCTCGGACTGCTTGAAAACAATCCACGACATCCCGGACTGAATACGCATAAATATTCTGATATCAAAGGCCCTAACGGGATTGATGTATTTGAAGCCTATGCGGAAAATAGAACACCGGGAGCCTATCGGATCTTTTGGCATTACGGACCGGGGCGAGACGTGATTACCATTATTGCTATCACGCCACATCCGTAATGAGCGACTTACACCGCCCGCGTCGCGTGCTCCAACCACTTCACCGTTTCGGCATCGAGATGCGGCGTCAGCAGCGTCCGCGTTTTGGCGTGATAGGCGTTAAGCCATTCACGCTCACTGGCGGTGAGCAATTCAGGCTCCACCAAATTCAAATCGATCGGCACATAGCTTAGCGTTTCAAAGCCGTACATTTCGCGCTCGGCACCTTCAATCTCGCGCTTCTCGACCAAGATCAGATTTTCGATGCGAATGCCCCAATGGCCTGCTTTGTAAAAGCCCGGCTCATTAGACAGCATCATACCGACTTCGAGCGGTACCACGCCTGTTTTCGCAATGCGCTGCGGGCCTTCATGCACCGAGAGGTAGGAGCCGATGCCGTGGCCTGTGCCATGGTCGAAATCGAGGCCTGCTTCCCATAGAGGTCTGCGCGCAAAACTATCAATTTGTGCGCCCGACACGCCTTTCGGAAAGACGGCGGTATCAATTGCAATATGGCCTTTTAAAACGCGGGTGAAACGGTCTTTCATTTCTGCCGTTGCTGGGCCAACCACGATGGTGCGCGTGATATCGGTGGTGCCATCTTCATATTGACCACCGGAATCGATGAGGAAAATACCCTTTTCAATACGGCGATTGGATTCGGTTGAAACCTTGTAATGCGGGATCGCCGCATTGGGGCCGGCGCCTGCAATTGACGGGAAGGAGACGTCTTTCAAAACGCCTGTTTCACGGCGGAAATTTTCAAGCGCAATCGTTGCATCAATCTCGGTCAGTTTTTCGTGGATCGCTTCGCGATCAAACCACGCGAGAAAGCGCGTCATAGCAGCGCCATCGCGAATATGAGCGGCGCGAGAGCCTGCAATTTCAGCACTGTTTTTAACGGCCTTCATTAAGGCGATGAAATCAGTGCCCACTTCCGCAACGCCGCCATTGGTTTCGATCAATTGAACCAAACGCGAGGAAGCCGATGCAGCGTCAAATTTTACCTTTGCCGCTTTTTGTCCCAAGGCTTGCAAGGCGCGATCAAGCGCCATCGGCTCGGCAATTTCGGCGAGGTCGCTCACGGCATCGCGCACGGTATTCGAGAATTTCCGGCCATCCATAAAGAGTTGTGCTTTGCCTTCGCGCGGCACAATGGCGAAGCCTAAGGGAAGTGGCGTGTGGCCCACATCGCCACCGCGAATATTAAACGCCCATGCAACGGCGTGGGCGTCGGTAATCACCACAGCATCGGCATTTTGTGCGGCAAGTTTCGATTGGATGCGCTTGAGCTTTTCTGTTGCATCTTCTCCTGCATAAGCAGGCTTATGGAGTACAATATGCGCAAGCGGTGCAGCCGGACGATCCGTCCAGACGGCATCAATTGGGTTCGTGTCCACGGGTACGAGTGTCGCGCCTGCTGCCTTACACGCCTTTTCAAGACGCTTTGCGCCGTCTTGGGTGTGAAGCCAAGGATCGAAGCCTAAGGTTTGGCCCGGCTTCAAATGTTTTTCGAGCCAGCCTTCGGGCGGATTATCGATCAGATGCTCCGGCGTGAAGAGGGCTACATCGACTTGCTCGCGCACCTGAACCGTATAGCGACCATCGACAAAAATGGCGGCTTGATCGGCCAACACAATGGCCATGCCCCATGAGCCGGAAAATCCGGTGAGCCATGCGAGGCGCTCGGATGAGGCTGGAACATATTCGTTCTGGTGTTCGTCGGTGCGGGGCACGACGAAACTGTCTAAGCCGCGCATCTTAAGTTCTCCCCGCAAGGCTTTGAGGTGGGCCGCCCCTTGCGCTGGATTTGTCTTTTGTTCGAAGGTTTGGAAAATTGCTTCGGCCATTGGTTTACTACCTTCGAGTTGTGGTTAGAGGCGGGTGACAGGGCGGCCGGCAACGCGGCGCAACAACAAAGCGGCCCATCCTTCAAGATCGCGGCGCTTGGCCAAATACCAGCCTTGCAAGCCATAGGCATTCAAGACACCCGGCACATCGCGCGCCAATAGGCCTGAAAGCACAATATCCGCATCGGGCGATGCAACAGATGCAATATGCGGTGCCAACCGAATGAGCGGCTTGGCGAGAATATTGGCGAAGACAAGATCATAATGCGCTTTGGCATAGAGCGAGGGGTGACCAACGCCTTTGGCTACAACCGGACGAACGGTTGAGCCTGCGCGGTTGAGCACGGCATTGCTACGCGCTGCAATGACGGCAATGGGATCAATATCGCCCGATGCGACAGGCTTATGGATCGCGCGCGCCGCGGCAATTGCCAAGACGCCCGATCCGGTGCCGATATCAAGCACATGAACCGGACGGCGACGTTTGAGCACGTCATCGAGCATTAAGAGGCAACCGCGTGTGGTGCCGTGATGGCCGGTGCCAAAAGCGAGAGCGGCTTCAATTTCGATGCCGATGGCATTCTGTGGAATGCGTTCTCGGTCATGCGAGCCATGCACCTGAAACCGCCCGGCATGGACAATTGAAAGGCCGTCGAGCGAGGCCTTAACCCAATCTTTTTCAACGAGCGTTTCGAACGTCAGGGCGGATGCTGCGTCTTTGCCAACCGTTGTGGCGATTAATTCACGCATTCCTGCTTCATTCGGCGGCTCAGCGAAATAAACTTCCACTTCCCACGCCAAAGTCGCTTCGTTTTCAAACGCAGCGGCGGCCGTTTCATTGGGGTCAAAGGTTTCCATCACGATGTCGGCCACGCCGCGCGCGGTCTTCTCGTCACTGACGAGTTTCATCACATGGGTCGGATTTTTCGGTGTGAGTCCTTCAAGCATAGGACTTTCTTATATCAGCAGATGCGTCGTGTCGACGGAGGGATCAGTGCCCGCCGCCGGCAGCCTTTGGTCCACCGGCCTTTTCAATGGCTGGCAAGACAACCAGCATCAGGAGGAACACGAAGGTTAGAGAAAGGAACACGTCACCAAGCGCCAGAACAAGCGCCTCACGCCGGACCATGCCGGCCATTTGCTTGGTGGCGGCCAGCTCCGCCCCGTCGCCCAACTCAGCCATCCCCCGCGTCATATTCGCCAAGGTCTCATCCGCCACCTGACGCCCCCATGCGAGACTGTCGCGCAGCCGTTGCATGTGAAGATCCCAACGGTTGTTGAGTACGGTGTTGATTAAAGCGAGCCCAACCGCACCGCCGAGATTACGCGTGAGGTTAAATAAGCCTGACGCATTTTTGAGCCGGTCCATCGGCAATGTGCCGAGGGCCACATTGTTAATCGGCACCATACAGAACATCAGCGATACGCCGCGGAAGATTTGCGGCCAGATCAATTCATAAAAGCCCCAATCCTTGGTGAGCGTCGAGGCTAAAAACGTTCCAATCGCAAAGCCAAAAATACCAATGGCCAACATAATCCGCGGATCGACCTTTGCCGACAAACGTCCCGCAACCGGCGCGGTTAAAAACATTGCAACGCCGGTTAAAAACATCGTGGTTCCGATTTCAAGCGACGTATACCCGCGAACGCGCGCGAGAAAGACGGGATATAAATAGGTAAGCCCGTAAAGGCCGATGCCGATGGTAAAGGAGGCCAAGCACCCTGCTGCAAAATTGCGGTTTGAAAACGCTTTCAAATCAACAATGGGCGTGCTGGCCATAAAGGCGCGAAAGAAAAACAAGATACCGCCAACCAATGCGATAACACCGCAATTGACGATACGGTCATCCTGGAACCAGTCCTTCGCGGGGCCTTCTTCAAGCACATATTCGAGGCCGCCCAACATACCCGCCATGCCCGCCAAACCCCACCAGTCAAAGGTTTTCCAGAGGTTCATATTTGGCTTGTCGAAATCGATCAAAAACCATGCCGATAGGGTCACCAAAATACCAGGCACGACATTGACGAGAAACAGCCAATGCCACGAAAAAAGATCAGTGAGATACCCGCCAATGGTAGGGCCGATGGTAGGTGCAAGCGTGGCCACCAATCCAATAATGGGTGAGATGATGGATTGCTTTTCGCGCGGAAAAATCGAAAACGCTGCCGAGAAGACGGAAGGGATCATACCGCCGCCGATAAAGCCCTGCAGCGCCCGCCAGATGATCATTTCTTCGATCGAACTGGCTTGCGCACACATGATGCTCATGAGCGTAAAGCCAAAAGCCGATGCCGCGAAAAGATAGCGGGTCGAAATCATCCGTCCCAAAAATCCCGAAAGCGGAATCATCACCACTTCAGCGATCAGATAGGCGGTTTGCACCCATGAGATTTCTTCAGCACTGGCTGATAATCCCGCTTGAATTTCAGCGAGCGAGGCTGAGACGATTTGAATATCCAAAATCGCCATGAACATGCCAAACACCATGCCAACAAAGGCAATCACCCGTCGCGTGGTAACGACGGGTGGGGCAGGGGGCCATGCGGGTTTTGCGGCTTCGCTCATTGGGATGATGTGTCGACGTCAACAATGACGGAGAGACCAGGGCGGAGCGCCATTTCTTTTAAGTCATCCGCCGAAAAAAGGATGCGTACCGGAATGCGTTGGACGATCTTGGTAAAGTTGCCGGTCGCATTTTCGGGAGGCAGCAGCGAGAAAACGGCACCCGTTGCTGGTGCAAAGCTCGCCACCTTGCCGATAAACGTCCGGCCCGGCAGGGAATCAGCATGAACGTGTGCCGTCATGCCAGGCTTAATACGGGCAAGCTGCGTTTCTTTGAAATTGGCATCGACGTAGACGGCGTCGAGCGGAACGAGGGCGAGCAAGCGAACGCCCGGCTCAACCAACATGCCAAGCTGGGCGGCACGGTTGCCAACGACGCCGTTAAAGGGCGCACGGATCTCGGTAAATTCCAAATCGCGGCGGGCTTTGGCCAACGCTGTTTCAAGCTCGGCTTTCGAATGCTCCAATTCTACCTTTTGAGCTTTCAAGACGTCGATGCCTGCTTCTGCGGCGGCGAGACCTGCAGTGGCGCTGACGAGCGCGGCTGCGGTTCTATCGCGGTCCGCCAAGACCTGATCAAGACGGGCGCGGGTATTGAAATCGGCTTCGGCCAGCTTCTGCGCACGCGCATAGTCAAGCTCGGCCCGCATCGCATCGGCCCTTGCGGCCGTGATCTGCGCGCGCGCTTGGTCAATCACGGCGCTTTGCTGAGCAATTTGTTTGTCGACGCGCGAAAGGCTCGCCGTTTGGGTGTCGATGCGCTCGCCAGCGCTTTCGACCGCAAGCCGATAATCACCATCATCAATCTTGACGAGCAAATCACCGGTATGAACGGCTTGGTTGTTGGCGACGGCAATATCCGTCACATGGCCCGATACGCGGGTCGAAATCGTCGAGATCGGCGCACCGACATAAGCGTCATCGGTTGAAACGATGAAACGGCCGTGGGACCACCACTCATAGGCCCATGAAATGCCATAGCCCACAACGCCAATGGCAATGACGCCGAGAATAACAGGGCGCAAAGAACGGCGTTTTGGCAGCGGCGCCTGTTGGTGTGGGGCATCTGTCGCAGCCGAGGGCATTACGGTCGTATCATTCATCTGGAATTTCCGTTTCATCGCGCATGGGCCGGGTCAAACATTTCGTCAGCCGAGACGCTTTTCATATCAGGCTCAGTAAAGCTATTACGGCAGTGCAGCAATACTGGATTTAGCGGGGCGGCCTTTCCAAAATGCAAAGTTGGGGAATTTTGGCGAACAATCCATTGTCGCACGGCCCTCTTGTGCCCGCCCCGATCGCGCTTCATAAATGGTGACCGTCTTTTTTAGGAGTGTTCAATGTCCGCTACTGAGCCCAACCGCGCATTGGAACATGCCCGCCATTTGTTGCAGTCGATCCCGCTTGTGGACGGCCATAATGATTTACCTTGGGTTATTCATTCAAGCCCGACGGCCCAGAAAAGCGTGAAGCGCTATGATCTCGCGCGGCTTCATCCGGAAACGGACACGGATTTGCCCCGGCTTCGGGAGGGCTTGGTCAGTGCCCAATTTTGGGCTGCTTTTGTGCCAACCCTTGCAGAGCTTCCGGGGCGAATGACGCTGGAACTGATCGACATCATCCGCCAATTGCCTGAAACCTATCCTGACGACTTTATGCTGGCGCTCGAAGCCAATGATATTGCGCGCGCCAAGCGTCGCGGCAAGATTGCAAGCTTTATGACGGTAGAGGGTGGGGTAGGGTTGGAAAATAGCCTTTCACCCTTGCGCGTCTGGCAGGCGGCCGGCGTCCGCTTGATGACGCTTTGTCACAATGAGACTTTGGATTGGGTCGATAGCGCTACCGATGAGGCGAGGCATAATGGGCTTACAAAATTTGGCGAGGCCGTTGTGCTTGAGCTTAATCGGTTGGGCATCATTGTTGATCTTGCGCATACGTCTCCGAAGGTCATGCATAAAGTGCTCGATATTTCGCGGGCACCGGTTTTGTTTTCGCACAACAATGCGTTCTCATTATGCGATCATCCGCGAAATGCGCCGGACGATGTGTTGGATCGCATTCGCTCGCGCAAGAGCGTGATCATGGCGACGTTTATCCCCGATTTCATCAGCCAAAAATCGCGGGATTGGTCGCGGCCTTTAAGAGACAATTTTGGCAAATCATCCTTCCTGCACAATCACGATGAAGCGATTGCCGCGCATACGGCCAAAAACGGTCCGCAACCAAAAGCAACGATTTTAGAGCTTTGTTACCATATCGAATATCTGGTCGGACGAACGGGGCTCAACCATATCGCGATAGGCTCTGACTATTATGGTGGGGTGACGCCAGAAGGCTTAGAGGATGTGAGCAAATTCCCGCACCTCATCGCGGCCTTGATTGAACGCGGCTGGTCAGACGACGCGATTGAAAAAATCGCGAGCGCCAATTTCATCAGACTCTTCAAAGCCGTTGAAAGAACCGGAAAAGCGCTCGCGAAAGTCGAAGCCCCCCGCACGGGGCGGGTGGAGGATTATGATTAAATCCCGTGCAAATAAGCCCGGTTCCATGTCGGCGCGATGGTAACTTCGTTGATGCAGACATGGGGAGGTTGTGTGGCGATATAGACGTAGAGATTGGCCATATCTTCTGATTGCAACATGCGGGCGCGTTCGTCTTCTGTTACCTTCACGGGGCGCGTGTTGAGGATCGGCGTTGAGATTTCATGCGGGCAGATGACCGATGAACGGATGCCGTTTTTAAATTCTTCCATATTCAAGCTGTGGCTCATGGCAACGACGGCGTGTTTGGAAGCCGTATAGGCTGTGCCTGAGAGCGGGGTCACATATTTGCCGGCCCAAGATGCCGTATGAATCAGCACGCCATCGTGTTGCGCGCGCATCTGCGGCAGAACGGCCAGCACGCAATAATAGGCCCCATTGAGATTGGCCTGTAACACGGTGTCGAGGTTTTCAGGTGTGAGCACAGCAAAGGTGCGCGCGGTCACATTGGTGCCAGCATTGTTGACGAGTATATCGAGCCGCCCGGTTGCTTTGATGATACGGTCGACGACCGCAGGTGCCATGGCCTTATCCATCACATCGCCTGGTTCCACCAAGGCCTTGCCGCCGGCTTGTGTGATGGCGTGGGCTACCGCATCGAGCGGCTCTTTGCGACGCCCCGTCAGCGCAACGGTCGCACCTTCTTTGGCCATCGCATGGGCGGTTGCCTCACCAATGCCGCTGCCCGCCCCGGTGATCCAGATGGTTTTGCCTTCGAGTTTGCCCATGGTGACGATTCCTTCCCGTTATTCGTTGCGGCGAACCCTATCGGTGCAATCGCCAAAGGCCAAGCCCGGATGTGCAGCTTTTGGCTGAAGCCCTATCGGATCCTGATGCGTTGCCCTTAACGGATGAGCAATTGGCGCGCTTTGAGCGCGTGGAATGTAAGCAGGCCGTAAGTATACGACTTGATGAAGACGTGCTCGATTATTTCAAAGCGGGTGGACGCGGCTATCAAACGCGGATCAATGCGGTTTTAAAATCCTATGTGAAAGCACAAACGGCGCGCCGGCAAAGGCGCGCTGGATGAGTGGCTAAGTCTGTGTCGACGGCAGTAGGGTAACCGGTATTTTTAAATAGCTTATGCCGTTACTATCAGGTGGCGGCATGTTGCCCGCTCGAATATTGACTTGGATCGAAGGTAGTAACAACACGGGTGCAGTCAAAGTTGCATCTCTTGCTTCGCGCATGGCCACAAAATCTTCTTCTGTAATGCCATCGTGAATATGTGGGTTTTTGGCGCGCTGTTCGCCGACCGTTGTTTCCCATTCATAGCTTTCTCGACCCGGCGCTTTGTAGTCGTGGCACATGAATAACCGTGTTTCCGGCTCAAGTGCCAAAATTCGCTTGATCGAGTGATAAAGTTGGCGGGCGCTTCCGCCGGGAAAATCCGCGCGTGCCGTGCCGTAATCGGGCATAAACAGCGTATCGCCGACAAACACGGCATCGCCAATTTGGTAGACAACGCAGGCTGGTGTATGGCCCGGTGTGTGAAGTACCTTGATTTCTAGACCACCTAAAGAAAGGCGTTCGCCGTCCTTTAAGAGTAAATCAAATTCGCTACCGTCACCGGAGACATCGATGGCGTTGAATACCGGGCGAAAGATCTTTTGAACCTCGCGAATATGCTCTCCTATGCCGACCTGAGCGCCGGTTTTTAGCTTGATATAGGGCGCTCCAGAAAGATGATCGGCGTGCGCATGGGTTTCGAGAATTAAGGTGATATGGAGCCCCTCGAGCTGTACTTTCGCCAAAATTGCATCGGCTGACGCCGTCGAGGCCTTGCCGGAACGGTGATCATAATCCAGCACAGGATCGATGATCGCTGCTTCTTTGGTCGCGGGATCAACGATCAGATAGCTGACCGTATTGGTAGGTTCGTCAAAGAAAGCATGAATTTTCGGCGAGAGAGGCATGGCAGGCTCCTTGAGGTGACTATTTATATTAGTTGACTCTAATATAAGTAATTGCTAATATAATAGCAAGTCGAATTAAGCGAGGTTGCCACGATGACCGAAATTCTTGCCCGTGAGGTTCCAACGCTTGAGACGGAGGCTGTTAAAGTTGCCGCTTTGTTGCAGCTTATTGGCAACGAAAAGCGGTTGTTGATTTTGTGCCGCCTTGTGGAGCAGGGGGAGGCTACTGTTGGCGCGTTGGCGGCAGGCGTCCATTTAAGCCAATCTGCACTTTCGCAACATTTGGCCCGAATGCGCGAGGAGGGGCTGGTTACGGCTCGCCGTCATGCGCAATCGATTTGGTATCGCATTGCCGATCCTCGAACGGAAACACTGCTTGAAACATTGCACGCGCTTTACTGCCGGGTGCCGAAATCTCCGCAATCGTAAATAAAATAAAGGCTCATCTCATGTCATTACGTCATATCACGCCCCACGACGCGCATCGCATGATCAGCGATGGTGCCGCCCTTATCGATATCCGCGAAGCCGATGAATTTGCTCGCGAGCGCATTCCGTGTGCCACCAACGCGCCATTGTCGCGTTTGGAATCCGCAACGCTACAAACGGGTGATGCTGTTATTGTGTTCCACTGTCGTTCTGGTGCTCGCACAAAAGCCAATGCCGAACGGTTGGCAAAAGCGGCGGGTGGCAAAGCCTATCTCGTCGAGGGCGGAATTGACGCATGGCGGCGGGCAGGTCTTCCAACCGAAAAGAAGGCGGGCGTTCCGATTGAGCTTATGCGGCAGGTGATGATTGCGGCAGGTCTGATGGTTCTTTTGGGGGTTGTTTTAGGTGTTGCGTTGGATGCTCGATTCTATGCGTTATCTGGAATTGTCGGTGCTGGGCTTGTGTTTTCCGGCGTAACAGGCATGTGCGGTATGGCCACCCTATTGCGAAGGATGCCTTGGAACGCGGCATTAAAGGCAGTCTGAGGTGGAACTAACACCGCTCATCATAGCTTTAGGATCTCTGTCCGGGATTTTAACGGGACTGGTGTTAGGTATGGTTGGCGGTGGCGGTTCCATTTTAGCGGTGCCGCTGCTCGTTTATGTCGTTGGCGTAAGTGAACCACAAATTGCCGTTGGAACCAGTGCGCTGGCGGTGGCCGTTAGTGCCACCCTTAATTTGTTTCTACGAGCCAAAGCTGGGCTCGTTAAATGGCGGTGCGGCGTTGTATTCTCGCTTGCCGGAATGGTGGGTGCCTATAGTGGTGCGCGCCTCGCTGCCCATGTGGAGGGTCAAAAACTTCTCGGTCTATTCGGTGTGATGATGCTGGTGATCGGCCTTGCGATGTTTAGGCGGCCAAACGCGCTCGGAAAACCGGATATCAAGCTCACGCTTTCAAGTGCTCGTTATTTGGTTCCGTGGCTGATCGCTATAGGATTTTTCGTAGGGCTCTTGTCTGGCTTTTTTGGTATCGGCGGTGGCTTTTTAATTGTACCCGGATTGATGTTTGCAACCGGTATGCCATTGGCTTTTGCTGTTGCGACGTCCTTTGTGGCGATCATGGCATTCGGCGCGACGACCTCTTTCACCTATGCAACGACAGGACATGTCGATTGGGCACTGACCGGACTGTTTATTGCCAACGCGCTTTTGGGCGGCGTTGGCGGCCATTTTCTTGGCATAAAAATGATTCATAAACAGGCGTTACTCAGTCGCCTTTTTGCTGGCCTGGTTATCACCGTCGGGCTTTATGTGATCGTAAGAGCAGCCCTAGTATTGGCTGGCTAATCCGATATGGGCACGCTTACCCAAAAACGCGCTTAAAAATCGTATCGACGTGTTTGAAGTGATAGCCCAAATCAAACAGTTCATCGATTTCCGACGATGTTAATTTGGCCATCACTTCTGCATCGGCATTCAGCAAGCTTTTAAATTCGCCTTCGCCACGCCAGACGGGCATCGCATTGCGTTGGACGAGGCGATACGAATCTTCACGGCTCACGCCCTTTTGCGTCAAGGCTAGCATCACGCGTTGCGAGTGGACAAGGCCGCCTAAGCGATCAAGATTTTTCTGCATGTTTTCGGGATAGACAACGAGCTTGTCGATCACATTCGTCAGGCGGGCCAATGCAAAATCAAGCGTGACCGTTGCATCGGGTCCAAACATACGCTCGACCGAGGAATGCGAGATATCGCGCTCATGCCAAAGGGCTACATTTTCAAGGGCAGGCGTCACCGCTGCACGCACAATGCGCGCTAGGCCAGTCAGGTTTTCGGTAAGCACAGGATTGCGCTTATGCGGCATCGCGGACGAGCCTTTTTGACCGGGTGAAAAATATTCTTCAGCCTCTAAAACTTCCGACCGTTGAAGATGACGAATTTCCGTCGCCAGCCTTTCAATGGACGATGCAATCACGCCGAGTGTGGCAAAGAACATCGCGTGGCGATCCCGGGGAATAACTTGGGTTGAGACAGGCTCGACGGCAAGGCCGAGTTGAGCTGCAACATGTTCTTCAACGCGTGGATCGATATTGGCGAAGGTTCCAACCGCACCTGAAATAGCGCAGGTGGCTATATCTTTTCGCGCGGCAACCAAGCGCTCGCGGCAGCGTGTGAATTCAGCATAGGCTGTTGCCAGTTTTAAACCGAAGGTAACGGGCTCCGCATGGATGCCATGCGAGCGGCCAATGGTCGGTGTCATTTTATGTTCAAAGGCACGGCGCTTAATGGCGGCTAAAAGATCATCCATGTCTTTCAGCAAAAGATCAGCAGCGCGCGACATCTGAATGGCGAGCGTTGTGTCAAGCACATCGGATGATGTCATGCCTTGATGCACAAAGCGCGAATCCTCGCCGATGAATTCTGAAAGATGGGTAAGGAAGGCGATGACGTCATGTTTGACTTCGCGTTCGATCGCATCGATTTTTTCAACGTCGAATTTAGCAGCGCCGCCTTTTTCCCAAATTGTCTTCGCAGCGGATTTCGGAATGACGCCTAGTTCAGCCATCGCATCGCAGGCATGCGCTTCAATTTCGAACCAGATCCGAAATTTGGTTTCGGGTGACCAAATCGCAACCATTTCGGGGCGGCTGTAACGAGGGATCATGGTTTAAACTCCAATTGGTCGGTTGGCATTGGCAAGCATGCGCATGGCGTTGATGGTTTCGGCGTAACGGCTAGCACCGGCGCTGTAAATGCCGGTTCCGGCAATAAACGCATTAGCGCCTGCTTTTGCGGCCAGCGGAACCGTTGCCAGATTAACGCCGCCATCAACGGCGAGATCAATCGGGCGTTCCCCGATCATGGACCGCAATTCGGTTATTTTCGGCAAGAGAGAGGTCATAAAGGCTTGCCCCCCGAAGCCGGGTATCACGGTTAAAACATTGATATAGTCGATGAGATCGAGCAGCGGCATCACGCATTCGGCATCATCATCCGGGGTCAGCACCAATCCCGCCTGCATGCCGCTATCAAGGATGGCCTGCACGATGGCCGATACATTGGCTTCAAGCCCGACATGGATCAAAATCCGATCGCTACCCGCTGCTTTAAGCGGTTGGATCCAATCGATCGCAGGCGTTGCCATCAGGTGGACTTCAAAGGGCTTTTGGGTCAAGGGACGAATGGCGCGTATCACATCCGGCCCAAAGCTCAGATTTTTAACGACATGTCCGTCCATGACGTCGAGATGGAACCGATCCGCGCCTGCACCATCGACGGAGGTCACCTCATCACCAAGCCGCGTGTAATCGGCGGCCAGAATCGAGGGAATGATTTGGATCGGTCGTGCCATAGGCCGCGCGATAGCACCCTGACTTCAAAGACACAATGCAGATACGCAAATGATCCCCTCGAAATTCGCTGGGAAATCATGCGTAAGCGGGGCTTGCGTCAAGGCGGGTGAGAATGTCAGAACAGCGCATTGCTAGGGGTAATTGCCATGTCAGAACGCGAAACCGACGTTATTGTGCTGGGTGCGGGGATTGTTGGTCTCGGCATTGCGCTCAAATTACAGGAAAAAAACCGCGGCGTTACGCTGGTTGATCGCGAAGAGGCGGGCTCTCAAACAAGCTTTGGCAATGCGGGTATCATCGAGCGTGCGTCATTCTTGCCCTATGCGTTTCCGCGTGATTTAGGTGTTTTGCTGCAATACGCGCTCAATTCCCGTACAGACGCGCATTATCATTGGAACGCGTTGCTAACGGTTGCACCGTGGCTTGCACGCTATTGGTGGAATTCGGCACCGTCCCGCTACCAAAAGGCCGTGGCCGGCGCGCGTCCGTTGATTGAGAATTGCCTATCAGAACATGAGCCTTTGATTGCCGCCGCAGGTGCCGAACATTTGATCCGTCGCACGGGCTGGTTGAAGGCCTATCGGAGTGAAGCCAAAGCCCGCGAAGCCATCAGTGATGCCGAAAAGCTGCGGGCGTTTGGTGTCACCGCTGACATTCTCGACAAGGCCCAATTGGCCGAGCGCGAACCCCATCTGGCCGATGGGGTCGTTGGCGCGGTTCATTATAAAGATCCGGCGAATGTGTCGGATCCTCAAGCACTTTCTCTGGCGTATCGTGCATTGTTCGAAAAGCGCGGCGGCGTTTATGTTCATGGCGATGCCCGTACTTTGTCGGCGGATGGAACGGGCTGGCGTGTCAATACCGCTGCAGGCTCGGTGCGCGCGAAGGATGTGGTGCTTGCTCTTGGGCCATGGGCGCAGGAATTTGTGAGGTCCTTCGGATATGATTTGCCGATGGGGGTCAAGCGCGGCTACCACATGCATTACCAGACGACCGGAAATGCGACGCTCAATCACACGGTCTATGACGCTGACCATTCCTATGTCTTGGCTCCTATGGCCAATGGCGTGCGCCTGACAACGGGTGCTGAATTCGCGCATCGCGATGCGCCGCCAACGCCTGTGCAACTTGAACGGCTTGAACCGAAAGCGCGGAAGTTTTTCCCGCTAGCGGACCGGGTTGATCCAAAGCCTTGGGTGGGATCACGGCCTTGCACGGGGGATATGTTGCCGTTTATTGGTGAAGCGCCCCGCCACAAAGGAATGTGGTTTGCCTTTGGCCATGCTCATCACGGGCTGACGATGTCGGCCGTCACAGGGCGCTTAATTGCGGAAATGATAACGGGAGAGACGCCGTTTACCGATCCTTCGCCTTATCGGGTGGATCGGTTTTAATTAAAATACCGCCTTATAAGCAGGCAAAGCATCCCCAAACGGCAGCGCCTCAGCCTCATACACGCCGCGCGCAATGGCTCGCGCCAGCGTGTCCGATGCCGCCATGCAGAGTTCCGTTAAATCGATGATGCCGTTGGCAAGGGGCTTTTGTCCGGTCGATGCTGCGAACACAACGTCGCCATCCATAGGCGTATGGGCGGGTCGAATGGCGCGTGCCATTCCGTCATGGGTGGAAAGGGCTAAACGTTTGCACTCGGCCTTGGTTAAAACCGCATCGGTCGCGATTAAGGCAATCACGGTATTCTCGCTTGGCCCACCTTTAAGGCGGGCCTTTAGCGCATCGACCGGGAAGGGGTTTGGCCATCCCAAGCCGCCAAATTCTTCGTTCTGCTCGAAGGGCGCGGCCCAAAAATGCGGCCCGTCGCCAAGGGTTGCCGTGCCCACGGCATTGACCGCAACGATCGCGCCGACCGTATATCCGGAAGCGGTCATCCTGCTTGCCGACCCTAAGCCGCCTTTGAGTGTCGCTGTTGTTGCGCCATAGCCTGCGCCAACCGTGCCGAGCTTGAAATCTAAGCTCGCGCGCATGACCGCTTGATGGCCGAGTTCGGGATAGGGCGAGTTGCGTCCCCACTCTTTGTCACCGCCATTGAGAAGATCGAACAAGATGGCTTGCGGTACAATGGGGACGCGAACGGAGCGGACTTGAAATCCGCGCCCTTTTTCGCGTAGCGCCGCCATCGCGCCACCTGCGGCATCCAGGCCAAAAGCGGAGCCACCAGATAAAAGAATGGCGTCAACGGCACCGACCGTCATTTCCGGCTCTAGCATCGCCGTGTCGCGCACGCCCGGCGCGCCGCCAAGGATTGCGATGGACGCTACCGCCGGCTCGTCGAACACGATCGCGGTGACGCCTGTTGCCACGCGTTTATCGTCACTATTGCCGACTTTGAGGCCGGGAACATCGGTCAGAAGGTTTTTCATGGCTGTGAGAGTGGTGGATTTGAACGTGCAGAGCAAGTGCCCATTGCTGAAATTAGGATTTGGTCCTATCTCGATGGCATGACCGATATTACCTATCCTGTGGCCGCCTTTGCCGGTCTCGTATCCTTTTTAAGCCCATGCGTGCTGCCGCTTGTGCCGCCTTATCTCAGCTATATTGCAGGCACCGCGATTGAGGATTTTGCCGAAGGCGGCGAAAGGCGCGTCAAACGCGGTTTGCCCATGGCGGCCTTTTTGTTTGTGCTTGGCTTTTCGACCGTGTTTGTCTTGCTGGGCGCGACGGCCTCGTTTTTAGGTCAAGCGGTTCGAGCCTATTTGGATTGGCTATCGCTTATGGCCGGAGTGGCCATCATCGCGATGGGCCTTCACTTTATTGGCGTCTATCGCATCGGATTGCTGTTTCGTGAAAAGAGAGTGCAGGTTGAAAAGCCTCCCGGCGCGCTTGGTGCCTACATTATGGGATTGGCATTTGCCTTTGGCTGGACACCCTGCATCGGCCCTGTTCTAGCGGCTATCTTGGCGGTTGCCGGATCCGAAGACAGTGTGGGCCGTGGCGCTTCTTTGTTGGCGGTTTATTCGCTGGGCCTTGGCATTCCGTTTATCATCGCCGCTTTTGCGATGGAGCGCTTTACAGGCTTTTTAAAACGGTTCCGCAAACATATTGGCATCATCGAAAAGGTAATGGGTCTGCTTCTCGTTTTGACCGGAATTGCTTTTCTAACTGGCTCAATGAGCGTGTTGTCTTTCTGGCTGATTGAAAATTTCCCGGCTCTTGGAAAGCTTGGGTGAATTTTAGAAAATTTGAACATTAAAAAGCCCGCGACCAGATTGGCCGCGGGCTTCTTTATATCAGCCGAAAGGCTCGATCTTACTTAATCGAATCGTCCTGGGCATACTTGCCAGCCTTGAAGCTGTGCCAAGCATATTTAGGCTCCATAACGTCGCCCTTCGCATCGAATGCGATCTTGCCGACTGGTGTGTCGAGGGAAACCTTGGCCATAGCCGCGACAACCTTCTTCGAGTCGATCGAACCAGCAGCCGTTGCTGCAGCAGCCCATGTCTTCACAGCGGTGTAGGCATAGAGCGTGTAGGTAGCAACTGGCGTGCCCTTGGCTGCGAACTTATCGCAGATGGCCTTGTTGGCTGGGTTCAAGCAGTGATCTGGTGGGTTCGTGAAGATAGCGCCGTCCGAAGCAGGACCAGCAATCTGCGCGAATTCGTTGTCACCGAGTGCGTCACCGGAGATGAACTGAGCCTTCATGCCCTGTTCGGCCATCTGCTTAACCAGCAAGCCGGACTCAGGATGGTAGCCAGAGTAGTAAAGCACGTCGACCTTAAGGGACTTAAGCTTCGACACCATAGCCGTGTAGTCCTTTTCGCCGGGCGTGATCGCGTCGACGAGAACTGGCTTCACGCCATTGGCTTCAAGAGCCTTGTTGGTTTCGAGAGCAAGACCAGCAGCATAGGCCGACTTGTCGTCGAGAACGGCAATGTTCTTGCCCTTGTAGTTCTTGGCAATGAAAGCGCCGGCAATTTTGCCCTGCACGTCGTCACGGCCGATAACGCGGAAGATCGAAGGACCAGCGCGTTCGTCGGTCAGCTTGATGTTGGTCGAAGCTGGCGAGATCATGATCATGCCTTCTTCAGCATACACCTTCGAAGATGGGATCGACGAGCCCGAGCAGAAGTGACCGATAACGGCAGCAACCTTCTTGCCGACCATGTCGTTAGCAACTGCAACAGCCTGCTTTGGATCGCACTGATCGTCGCCGATCACGCCAACGATCTTCTGGCCGAGAACACCGCCCGAAGCGTTGAGTTCGTCAATGGCCATATTGAAGCCAGCCTTGAACTGCTCACCGAAAGCGGCGAGGCCGCCGGTGACAGGACCTGCCATGCCGAGCGAGATATCGGCATGCGCTGCCGTAGAAGTTAGTGCGACACCCAGAGCGAGCATCGGCAAAGAACGCGAGAGTCTGATCATATGTTTAAATCTCCCAATGAACATCAACATACTACCGAAAACCCCTGGATTGGGGCGGCGATAGCTGTCTTGGACGCGAAGCTAGACCCTTATTTCAAAGGAGTCACCCGCTTTTTTGCCCGAGACTTCCTTTATCAATGCGAACCGCCGCCAAGATACGCAGCGCCGACTTCCGGATGATTCAGAAGTTCCGCGCCGGTCCCCGACAGGGTAATCCGGCCATTGACCATTACATAGCCGCGAGAGGCCAAACGAAGCGCGTGATAGGCATTCTGTTCGACCAGAAACACCGTAAGTCCCGCCGTTTTGTTCAATTCCCGCAACGTATCGAAGATTTGCTTGGCCACCAAAGGCGCCAAACCGAGTGAAGGCTCGTCAAGCAATAAAAGCTTTGGGCGGGCCATTAAAGCCCGACCAATGGCCAACATTTGCTGTTCGCCGCCCGAAAGCGTGCCCGCTCTCTGGACATGGCGCTTTTCAAGAATAGGGAACAGCGCATAAATCCGGGCGAGATCATCGGCAAAATAGCGCGGCTCGGAGTTCACCGCCCCCATTTGAAGGTTTTCATACACCGTCATGCGCGGGAAAATCCGGCGGCCTTCCGGGGATTGAGAAATGCCAAGACGGATAATTTCGTGCGTCGGCATTTCGTGGATGGCCTTGCCATCAAACGTCACGCTACCGCGCACCGCCCGGTTGACGCCGCAGATCGCCATCATCAGGGTTGATTTGCCCGCGCCATTGGCGCCGATCATGGTGACGATTTCGCCTTGGTGAATATCAATATCGATACCAAACAAGGCTTGGTTGCGACCGTAGAAAGTCTCGACGCCGCGAACCGCAAGAAGGGGGTTAGACATGTTTGCCATTTCCGCTGTTCCTACTCTTCGACAACGCCAAGATAGGCTTTAATAACGGCAGGGTCGTTGCGAACCTCTGTTGCCGTTCCATCCGAAATCTTCCGACCATAATCGAGCACAATGATGTGATCCGAAATTTCCATAACCACGCTCATATCATGCTCGATCAATAGAATGCCGACATCGTCATGATCGCGGATCGAACGGAGCAAAGCGTTTAATTCTTCTGATTCTTTCGGGTTCAAACCTGCAGCAGGCTCATCGAGACACAGAAGAACGGGATCGGTGCACATCGCGCGCGCAATTTCCAATTTACGCTGTGCGCCATAGGGCAGGGAGGCTGCAGGATCGTCCGCGCGATCGGTGATGCCGACGCGGTCCATCCACGCAAGTGCTTTCTTTTTTGCCGCCTCTTGAGCGCGTTGATACGTAGGTGTGTTGAAAATGCCACCAATCGTAAAGGCGGAAGCTTTCATGAGACGATTGTGTTGGGCAATCATCAAATTTTCCAACACCGTCATTCCGCCGAACAAGCGAATATTTTGGAAGGTACGCGCAACTTTCGCGGTTTGCGAAATGCGAAAATCTTCCATCTCTTGCAGCTTATATTCGCTATCGTCTTTATGGATCAAAACAATGTCGCCACTGGTCGGCTTATAAAAACCGGTGATGCAGTTAAACGCTGTCGTTTTGCCCGCGCCATTCGGACCAATCACCGCCGTGATATGGTTGCGATAGACGTCAAAGGACACCGCATCAACGGCGGTTAAGCCGCCAAAGCGCATGGTGAGTTGATTAACGGAAAGTAGAGGCTGAGACATATTAGCCGCGTCCCTGTGAAATCATTGCTGCGGAGACCGTCTTCTTGTCTTTCAAGAAGACCGTTGGCATTCGGGTCGATACCAGTCCGCGTGGGCGCCAGAGCATCATCAACACCATCGCAAGTCCGAACAGCAACAAGCGCAATTGGCTCGGGTCGAAATCATTACCAAAGACCGATTTGAGAAACTGCAATTGCCGCAGCAATTCAACGCCACCCACCATGACAATGGCCGAGAAGACGACGCCCAATTGGCTCGACATGCCGCCCAATACGACGATGGCGAGAATGGTGGCGGACTCCATGAAGTTAAACGATTCAGGGCTCACAAAGGCTTGCTTTGCCGCGAAGAAGGAGCCTGCAAATCCACCAAACATGGCGCCAATCGCGAAGGCCGATAATTTGGTATTGACCGTATTAACCCCGAGCGAGCGGCACGCGATTTCATCTTCGCGCAGCGCTTCCCACGCGCGCCCAATCGGCAGGCGACGCAACCGTGCGGTGACGAAGAAGGTAAAAACAGCAAGCGCCAAAATCAGAAAATACAAGAAGATGATACGCTGCATGCTCGAATATTCGAGACCGAATGTTGCAGCAAAACCATGTTCGCTCTGATTGAACGGAATGCCAAAAAAGGATGGACGCGGAATATCGGAAAGCCCGTTTGATCCGCCGGTGAAACTGCGCCAGTTGAGCAAGACAACGCGGATAATTTCACCGAAAGCCAAGGTCACAATGGCGAGATAATCACCGCGCAACCGCAAAACCGGAAAGCCGAGAACAATGCCCCATGTTGCAGCTAAAAGACCGGCCAATGGCAAGCACATCCAAAAGCCGAAGCCGAAATGGATGGAGAGCAGAGCGTAGGAATAGGCACCCACCGCATAAAACGCGACATAGCCAAGATCCAATAGGCCTGCGAGACCAACAACAATCTGCAATCCCCAACCGAGCATCACATAGGTGATGATCAGAATTCCGAGATCGAGAATGTAGCGATCGGAGAACGGCAAGAAGGGAAAGACGATCGCAAAGACAAGAAGCACGGGCCCGACCGTTTTGGCGACTTTGGATGATCCCAGTGCGCGCGCTAAGGCCGATGGTGCTTTGATTGATTTTTGTTCACCGTCTTTAGGCGCCCAGAACAGCTCATAGGCCATACGGGCCACAAAAATCAGTCCGCAACCAACGCCGAGCAACGTCCAGCGATAGATGAGGAACAGTCCATCTACACCGCCCGAAGCCGATGTTTTGATGCCCAAGGTCGGCAAAAACAGCAAGAAGGCGATGACCGTCGCGATAAGGCTGCGTTTGATCATGGCAGGAAGCGATGAGGAAGAATGACCGATAGACGACATGGCTCAGACCTTCTCGATTTCAGGACGACCCAACAGGCCTTGAGGCATGAAGATCAGCACGACGATCAGCATTGAAAACGCTGCAACATCTTTATATTCCGACGAGAAATAGGCCGCGAAAAACACTTCGATCAGGCCGATCACCATTCCGCCGAGCATCGCGCCTGGCAAGGATCCGACACCGCCGAGCACCGCAGCGGTGAATGCTTTAATGCCTGCGGAGAAGCCGATGTAGAAATCGATCACGCCATAATAGAGGAGATACATAAGGCCCGCGACCGAGGCCAAAGCCGCACCGATAACAAAGGTTGTCGAGATCGTTGTGTTGACATCAATGCCAAGCAACATCGCCATTTTCATATCTTGCTCGCAGGCACGTTGCGCACGTCCGAGCGAAGTTTTTGAAATGAGATAGGTGAAGCCCGACATAAGAACGACCGTCAGGATTACGATCAGAATCTGCATATAGGTGATACGGACGACGAAATCATTGCCTTCCAAAATCGTGAAGCCGCCAGAGATAATGGCGTTCAAAGGCTTAACGCGCGCACCTTGCGTGGCCTGCACAAAATTTTGCAGAAAGATCGAGACACCGATTGCCGTGATGAGTGGCGCCAGTCGGAACGAGCCGCGGAGCGGCCGATAGGCCAATCGCTCGATTGTCCAGCCGTAAACGCCAGCGATGACCATCGAAATGGCGGCCACCAAGATTAGCGCCCCAATTCCGAGCGCGATCGATGAGGTGCCTGTAATTCCGAAGATGATGACCGTGATCAGGGACACGAACGCGCCGACCATGAACACGTCACCATGGGCGAAATTGATCATGCCAATAATGCCGTACACCATGGTGTAACCGATGGCGATCAGGCCATAGATTGACCCGAGCGTCAGTCCATTGATGAATTGCTGGATAAAATAATTCATTCTTAAAGCCCTGCCCCTATGGCCCTATTGATATAAGACGCTTTTCTTCAGCTTGGTAAAACCACTAACGGATCAGTAGCGGGTCCGCCAGTGTCCCGCCCCATCAAAATTGAATTAATTCACGCGGAATTTTGTATAAATTAGATGCGCTTGCGGTTTGTTTAGGCATTTTTGCCGTCTTTAACCTGAAAACCGTGTGCCAACGGGTCGCGGTCATCGATAAAAATGGTGTTATAGCCCGTCATCCGCGCCCAACCCTCGATGGAGGGGATAATGGCATCATAAGTCCCGACCTTCGTCGCCCGCTCGACACGGCCTCTAAAAAGCGTGCCGATAATGCTTTCATGGACGAAATCATCGCCGACCTTGAGTTTACCCTGTGCGGCCCATTGCGCCATCCGCGAGGAGGTGCCGGTGCCGCAGGGCGAGCGGTCAATCGCCTTATCGCCATAAAACACGGCATTTTTGGCATGCGCCTCGGAATGGGTCGGGGTTCCGGTCCATAAAACATGGGACAATCCGTTGATGGCCGGATTTTCGGGATGAATGAAGGAATATTTGGCCCTGAACGCCTCCCGGAGCTTAGGGCTCCAGCGCAAAATATCGGACGGGTTGACGTGTTCAAGCCCGGGAAAATTCTGTTGCGGCTCGACAATCGCATAGAAATTGCCGCCATAGGCCACATCAACGGTGATTTCGCCCAAGCCCTCGACCTCGGCTGTAATGCCGGTGGAGTGGAGGAAGGAGGCGATGTTGGTAATCCGGACGCTGTCCACAAAACCGTCCTTCATTTCATAGCGCGCCTCAACGACGCCTGCGGGCGTGTCGATCATCAGCCGACCCGGCTCGCGTGGGGAAACAAGGCCGCGTTCCAGCGCCATCGTTACGGTGCCGATCGTTCCATGGCCACACATTGGCAGGCAGCCGGAGGTCTCAATAAAGAGGAAAGCGATGTCGCAATCGGGCCGCGTGGGTGGATAGAGGATCGCCCCGGACATCATATCATGGCCGCGCGGCTCGAACATGAGCCCGGTGCGGATCCAATCATATTCGGCCAAAAAATGTGCCCGCTTTTCCACCATATTGGCGCCCACAAGGTTTGGGCCGCCGCCTGCCACAAGGCGCACGGGATTACCGCAAGTATGGCCGTCTACGCAGAAAAAAGTGTGAGTTGCCATGGTGTTCGCCGTTTCCCCTAAGCTTTTGATTCTTCGGTCTATGCCGTGTCGTTCATGCGATGATTCAACTTATTCAAGTTCTGAATCAGAATCTAGAATTTTGTATAAACCATTGATTTATCGTCTTAAAACCGTTGAGGGCTGAAGCTTGAGATGTCAATGGGCGGATGGCGGCCGGCGATCAGGTCTGCCACCAATCGGGCAGTGGCGGCGGACTGCGTCAGTCCGTAATGGCCGTGGCCAAAGGCATGCACGACCAAAGGGGATTTCAGCGAATGGCCGATCACCGGCAAGGAGTCCGGAATGGACGGACGAAAGCCCATCCAGACCGTGCCTTGGTCAAAGCTTGGCAAATCACGAATGAACCGTTCGGCTTTTTTATAGAGCGCACGGGTCCGGGCATGGTTCGGCGGCAATTTTAAGCCAGCGAGTTCGACGGCACCACCAAGGCGCAAACCTGTATCCAATGGTGTGCCTACAAAGCCCGAGCCTTGGAACGATACCGGACGGTTGAGATAACGTGTCGAGCCCGGGAAGGAGATGTTATAGCCGCGCTCGGTGTCGAGCGGGATATGGTCGCCAACGGTCGCCGCAATCGGTTTCGACCAAGCGCCCATCGCCACCACAACCCGATCGAACGCCATCGGATCCCGTCCTTCGAACCGCACGGCAACGCCCCGATCGAGATCAATGGCTTTAACGCTGGCCTGTAAAAAATCGATATTGCGGGCGCGTGCCGCTTCATACAGCGCCATTGTCACCAGATAAGGGTCTGAAACATGGGCCGCATCGGGGAAAAAGGCCGCTCCGGCGATGGCGTCCGTCAGTGCGGGTTCCATTTGTCGCACCTCCGGCCCGTCGAGATACTCCACGCGGATGCCCGCCGCTTCTTGGCGTTTGAGGTGGGGAAGGGCGGTGCGGAAATCATCGTGGCTTTGGAAGGCAAAGAGGCCGCCACGGCGGTGGATCATTTTTTCCATACCGAGCCGGGCGGATAATTGTGTCCAAGCGGGCATTGCCAGACTCTGTAAACCAATCAAGGCGTCAATGGAGCGGGCCAGATTGGCCGGGCGAGACGCGATCAGAAGTCGAACAAGCCAAGGTAGGATAGGCAAGAGATATTCCCGCCTGATGGCCAAAGGGCCCAAGGGATCAGACAAGAATTTTGGAACCTGTCGCAGCA
>Ga0214202_1000014_pt1 | contig 122887 bp, 119 predicted proteins | sample TroBogEpilimnion_9_FD_153040 | JGI IMG/M metagenome (GOLD analysis project Ga0214202, IMG submission 153040) | Freshwater microbial communities from Trout Bog Lake, WI - 03JUN2009 epilimnion | ecosystem: Environmental > Aquatic > Freshwater > Lake > Epilimnion/Euphotic zone | place: Trout Bog...
CCGCTGGTATCTGTTCTATTTTCAATTTTTCGCCTGCAGCAACTTTATACTGTTTGCCACCGGTTTTTATGACCGCGTACATGGTTTGAAACCTCAATTAATATCTACATTTAAGCTAATCCACCCTGGATCAGCTAAGCCGATTATTATATCTTGCATGACGAGCACTGTCAAAATCAATGACTTACACCAAATTTTGGCCCCAATTGCCTTAGATTTCATGGCCTTGGATGAGATTATTCGTCAGCGTTTAGCCTCAAAAGTGGCCTTAATTGACCAAATTTCAAGCTATATCATCCAGGCAGGCGGTAAGCGGGTCAGGCCCGCCCTGTTGATGCTGGTAGCCAAAACCCTGGCAAACGGTAAAGAAACACCCCACACCCTAGAAATGTCGGCTGTAGTGGAATTTATCCACACCGCCACCCTGCTACACGATGACGTAGTTGATGAATCGACCCTCCGAAGGGGTCGTGAGACTGCAAATGCTGCCTTTGGCAATGCTGCCAGCGTTTTGGTGGGTGATTTCCTCTATTCAAGAGCCTTCCAAATGATGGTGGGGCCAAATGACCTAAGAGTGATGCAAATTCTATCGGATGCAACCAATACGATTGCTGAGGGCGAAGTATTACAACTTTTGAATATGAACGATCCAGAAGTGGATGAGGCTAGCTATTTACAAGTGATTCGCTACAAAACCGCTAAATTATTCGAGGCATCCACAGAGCTGGGTGCAATTTTGGCAAATGCAACAGATGTACAACGCGAACAAGCTGCTGCATTTGGTCGCCACATTGGTACTGCATTCCAGCTGATGGATGATTTACTCGACTACACCGCCAATGCTGCACAAATGGGCAAGAATGCGGGCGATGATTTACGCGAAGGTAAACCTACCCTACCACTGATTTACTTGCTAGAAAATGGCAGCAATGAAGAGCGCCTATTAGTGCGCGCAGCAATTGAGCAAAACCAAGATTTACCAGACGATGTATTTGCACAAATTCTGTCAGCCGTACAAAATTCTGGTGCACTCGATTACACACAAGCAGCCGCTAAACGTGAGGCAGACTTAGCCCTGTCTTGCCTTAAAGATTTCCCAGCAAACGAGGCCAGTAAGGCGCTTGAAGGCCTGTGCGCCTACTCTCTCACGAGACAAACTTAAGCCCCTAAACTGTCTACCCTTAGTTCACGCGCCTTAATTCGCACTTGCTCCGCCTCATCGCGTAAGTGTGCAATTTCTTGAGGTGATAATTTCTCTAGATTGGAATAATCGAATTTCCAGGATGGATTAGTCGACCATCGCAACGGTGATTGAACGGTTGCGTGCGGTGCAGGTGCAGTCTCTAGAAGCCGCAATGCCAAATCAAAATTAACGTCCTGCGATACAAGATCATTGGGCTTTGCAGCAGCATTACCTAAAGGAAAATCGCTAAATAAAAAGCGTGGAACTCCACAATATTCAACAATATCTTTGGCAGCCCCCATGACCACTGTTGAAATGCCCGCAGACTCTAAATAACGAGCCAATAAACTTTGACTCTGGTGACAGATGGGGCAATTTGGAATTAATACCGCGACATCTACGTTGTCAGCTTTCAGCATTTTTAAAATAGTCGGCGCGTCCACTTCAAGGGTATGGCGTTGACTGCGATTTGTGGGTAAGCCATAAAAGTTCTGCGAAAGCGTTTTCACCCTTCCGGATGCAACCGCTCTTTTAGCGGCCCCCAAAGGAAACCAACAATTGCTATCTTCCATATTGGCATTCTTACGATCGATCCCTACATGGGCAATACGTAAATCGATATCTCTATCAACAGCGTGTTGATAAGGTTGATAAAACTTGGCTGCGGCGTTGTAATGCGCCCCCTGACCTTGAGCCCCTTTATTAGCATCATAGGGAACGGCCGTAGTAATTAAACCTAATGTAGATTGATTTAAGGGCTTTTGGAGCGGACTAAAAGGCACATCAATGTAATGAGCCCATACATAAGGATTCTCATAACCTAAACCCAAGTAGTAGCTACGAGTACGCTCCATATAGCGCACTGGCTGATCTTCTTCTGGTGCAAAAACGAGCTCAGCAGTCTTGGACATCAATTGATCCCTGTAAGATATTGCATATCAAATATTTAACTTCATAGGAACTGATTATGGCTCAATGGCTCAGATTTCAATATCAAGGAAAAAGTGGTTTAGGACAGGTTCAGGGCGAGCAAATTGCTATTTACGAAGGTGATTTATTCAATGCACCAAAGGCCACTGGTCAGACCATCAAATTAGCAGATGTCACAATTGATATCCCATGCACCCCTTCTAAGATGGTTGCCATGGTGGATAACTTTCATGCACTAGTAACCAAGCTTGAGCATGCAGTTCCAGCAGAACCCTTGTATTTTCTCAAGGGTAATAACTCCTTTTTGGCAGCAAACCAAGTCATTCGCGCACCTAAATCGTACTCTGGGAAAGTAGTTTATGAGGGCGAGCTTGGCATTGTGATTGGTAAGCATTGCCATGAAGTTGATGAGGAAACTGCAGCAAAAGTTATTTTTGGCTACACCTGTATTAATGATGTCACTGCTATAGAAATCCTAAACCGCGACCCTGGTTATGCGCAGTGGACTCGCGCTAAAAGCTTTAATACCTTTGGTGTCTTTGGCCCATACATCACTACCGATATAGATCCAAGCAAACTCACGATTAAGACCATTCTCAATGGCCAAGAGCGTCAGAACTATCCAATTGCAGACATGATTTTCTCCCCCGCAAAGCTGGTGAGTTTAATTTCTCAAGACGTACCACTCTCGCCTGGAGACATCATTGCCTGCGGCACCTCGGTTGGCGTTGGCTCCATGAAACCTGGCAGCAATGTCAGCATCATTATCGAAGGCGTTGGCCAGCTAGATAATCGCTTCGAATAAAGCTTCCAGTAACTTCAGCGTCCATAAAACAAAAACCCTTGCTATGTTCAGTAGTAAGGGTTTTTAATGCTTCAAATAAATCGCGAAAGTTTTTTGCCTGCCTACTGCTTAACTTCTACTGTCTACCTTCTAGTAACCTGATACAGAAGGTAGCGCCAAACTTCCCTTAGAGGCTTGTACGTTTTCATCTAGATACTTGGTTAAGGCAAATACAGTATTCAAACAAGGTGTTGGAGTTTGAGTGATCTTGCCAAGCTCAATTACTGAGCCCAATAAAGCATCAATCTCCAAGCTACGTCCAGCCTCCAAGTCTTGCAACATGGAAGTCTTATGCTTACCAACTTTTTCAGCACCAGCGATACGACGTTCGATGTCAACACGAAAAGTCACGCCTAACTTCTCTGCAATAGTCTGCGCTTCAGCCATCATATTGCGCGCTAACTCTTTAGTTAATGGATATTGGCAAATGCCTTCCAAAGTGCCATGCGTCAACGAACTGATGGGATTAAAGGTCATATTGCCCCAAAGCTTGAGCCAGATCTCAGAGCGGATGTCATCCAAAATTGGCGACTTAAATCCAGCGGTGCCCATCATCTCAGACATCTTCTGGATACGCTCAGTACTCTTGCCATCCAACTCACCCAATGGGAAGCGATTACCTTCTACGTGACGAATCACACCTGGCGCCTGAGTAAAGGTAGCTGGATAGACAACGCAACCGATGATGTTATTTGGATTAATCTTATTCTTCGCTAAGCCGCCAGCATCTACCGTTTCAACTGAGTGATCTTCATACTCGCCGCCTAACTTCTGGAAATACCACCAAGGAATTCCGTTTTGCATTGGAATCAAAATTGTTTCTGGGCCCATGATTGCTGCTAAATCATCAATGATTGGCTCAACTTGATGCGCCTTCACAGCCAAAATGACAACATCCGGAGTTTCTACATCCCGAATTTTTTCTACAGCTTTAACTTGAGCAACCAAAGGTTCTGGTTGCTCATCCATAATCAAAGCAAGGCCACGCTCTTTAATTGCGGCCAAAGTAGCGCCGCGTGCAACAACAGTAACGTCGTTACCCGCCCTCGCTAACATGACAGCTAAGTAGCCGCCAATAGCGCCACCTCCACCAATCACACAGATTTTCATAGGAACTCCAAGAGAATTAAAATTTTGTATTGTGATTATTTTAATTCTGATTGGGGGGTAATCATTAGAATTGCCTAATTTTTAAGCAACCCTAAATTTAAACCGCCTTTAATGCGTCTTTTGGTACGAGGCTACCCAATATCATTCCAACAATACTAGCCAATAAGCCAGCCAATTGAGGCGGAAGAATAGAATTCGGGGCCAAAATTTCGCAACTAATCCAGATGGTGAGCCCACCTACTACCGCCAATAATCCCCCGAGAGAATTCGCCCTAGGCCAATAGACCCCAAATGCCAATGGAACAAATGCGGCAACTAGGGTCACCTTGTAGGCACTCTCCACCATCTTAAAAATGGACAGCTCCGAGTTCACTGCAAAGAATGTCACTACTACCGCAAAACATAAGACAGTAATGCGCATCACCTTCAATAAATCATGATCTGATAGGTGCTTAAAGAAGCCCCTCACAATATTTTCAGCAAAAGTGACAGATGGCGCTAGTAAGGTTGCACTGGCACAACTCTTAATTGCTGATAGTAGAGCACCAAAGAACATGACTTGCGCGATGATTGGCGCATGATTGAGGATCAGCTTGGGCAAGATCATCTGGGGATCACTATCCAAATACTGCTTAACTAAATCTGGACTAATTAAAGTTGCTGAATAAGCTAAATACATTGGGACAAATGCAAAAATAAAATACAGAACACCGCCAAGCAAGGCTGCTTGAACTGCAATGTTCACATTCTTGGATGAGGTAATACGCTGAAAGACGTCCTGCTGAGGAATGGATCCGAGCATCATGGTGCATAGAGCAGCAACAAAACCTAAGATCGATGCCAAATTCATATCGGGCCAGAAATTACTAAATTGTCCGGCAGCGGCTGCATGCTCAAGTACTACGCCAATACCGCCAGTCTGGGCCGTCATCTCACCGCCGATATAGAGCATGCCAATCACGATGATGATCATTTGAATAAAGTCAGTGATCGCAACCGACCACATACCGCCGAATAAGGTGTATATCAATACGCTAGCAGCGCCAATCATCATGCCGCCTGTCTGGGTAATGCTGCCTTCCGACACCACATTAAATACTAGACCGAGTGCCTTAATTTGTGCAGCAACCCAACCTAAATAAGAAACCACAATACACAGGGTTACTAAAACCTCTACTGTACGACCGTATTTCTGGCGAAAGAAATCGCCAATGGTCAACATCCGACGGTTATAAAGGTGGCGCGCAAAAAAAAGGCCTACTAGAATCAAGCAAAGCGAAGATCCAAAGGGATCTGAAACGACTCCGCCTAATCCCTCTTTTAAAAAAGTGGCTGGAATTCCTAAAACTGTTTCGGAACCAAACCAGGTTGCAAATACAGTGGCAGTGACAATTGGTAAAGGCAAACTATGGCCAGCCGCAGCAAAGTCTGCCGTATTTTTCACGCGTAGTGCGGCCCACAGACCGATACCAACGGAAATAACCCAGTAAATGATGACGAACCAAATGAGCACGCCTAAATACTCCTTCTGAAATTTGATGAAATTATATGGCTATGTCACTTTTGACAGTTAGTAAAAAACGTCTTTTTGGAGCATCCGAGGAAAGATGCCGGTCTGACATAATTCAAGGGTGAGCGCGCCCAACCAAACACAGCAAACCCCGGCAATAAGTCCATCTGCCGATCTGGCATATCAAAAAGCGATCCTGGGTTCTGTATCACGTACTTTTGCGCTGACAATCCCCCTATTGCCCGCAAACATCGAAAAGGTTATTGGTAATACCTATTTGCTATGTCGAATAGTCGACACGATTGAGGATGCGGCTGATTTAAGCGTAGAATCCAAGCAGACACTGTCAGCTCTTTTTTTAGACGTAGTGCTTGAAAAGACTCCTGTAGAAACTTTTGTCCAGCCCTGCCTGAATGCATTAAAGAATTACAGCAATCAAGATGAGCTCGATTTAATTTCTCATACGCCAACCGTTCTGCGCATTTTGCATACCTGCTCAAGCGATGATCAACAAGCAGTCAGTCGCTGCGTTTCTATCATGTCTGATGGCATGTCTTTTTTTCATGGAAGACAAAATCAAAGTGGCCTGCAAGACCTCCCTGAGTTTGAACACTATTGTTATGTAGTTGCAGGAGTTGTTGGCGAACTCTTAACAACAGTCTTTAGCAACCACTCTCCTACTTTTAAAAAACAAATGGTAGGACATCAAAATCTAGCTGTAGCCTTTGGCCAAGCATTGCAAATGACTAATATCTTAAAAGACTCTCCAGAAGATAAGGCACGCGGCGTATCTTGGAAGCCAATCAATGTCAGCCAAAAAGAGCTATTAAAGATTGCCCATGAAAAGCTACAAGACTCTCTAAATTACATTCTGCTAATACCCAAAGAAGAACAGGGTATTAGACGTTTTTGTTTTTTAGCTTTTGGCTTAGCGATCATGACACTTTCTAAGATTGCCAATCGCCAACAGTTTGACAATAAAGATGAAGTTAAGCTTTCAAGAAGTACTGTAATAAGCTTCTATGGATTTACACGGTGGGCTGTTAAGAGCGATAACTTGATGAAAGTTTTTTTCTATCTCAGCAGTAGGTCACTTATTAAATCAAGAAGACTGTAGAAATAAGTCTACAAAATACCTTCATGCTTTAAAAGCCATATCTTAATTTGGCGATAGAAGCCTGGGGAGTTTTCTTTCATAAATCCACCAATACCCTGCGCTGAAATAACACGATGACATGGTGCAACTAAAGGATAAGGATTGGCCCCACATGCAGTGCCCACAGCGCGCGCCCCGCTTCTAATCTGCTTGGCCACTTCACCATAGGTTCTAGTCTCCCCTACGGGTATATCTTGAATGCTGGACCATACTTTTCGCTGGTGTTCAGTACCAGCAGGTTTAGTGGGTAAATCAAATTGCCAGTGGGGATCCTTAAAGTAGGCTTTGCATTGTCGGGCAGCTTCTTTTGCCAAGTGATTTTGCGGAGCAATCAAAGCCGTATTAGCAGGTAAATAATCAATCTCGGAAAGCATCAAACTACCCTCTACTAGCTCAGTCAAAATTCCGAGGCAGCCAAAAGGGGCTTCTATGACACAGTAGCTCGTACTATGGGGGTTTAAGGGTTTTGATAGGGTGTTTGAGGAGGCCATATCATGCCATTCTCACATAAATATACAAGAGTGATGACAGTCCTTTATGCCATAGCTATAGCTTGCTAAATGCCACTTTGCTATATTGACTCATCCTTACTTTTTTCAGGCAAACTTCATGGACACCTTTTTTGACGATTGGCCTTTTTATAGCCAAGTTGCTCTAGTCCTATTTTTACTTGCGCTATCTGGCTTTTTCTCAATGGCCGAAACCAGCATGCTGTCCTCAAACCGTCATCGCCTGCGGGCGATGGCCAATAGTGGCAATGCAGGTGCGGCTCTCGCTGAAAGACTGCTCAAGCGCATTGATTCACTATTATCAGTACTACTGATTTCTAATAATCTGATCAATACCGTTTTACCAATCTTGGTTACGGGTATTGCCCTGCATATTTTTGGTGATAGCGGCTTAGTGCTCTCTATTGCCACCTTAGTGGTCGCACTGCTTATCATCATTTTTAGCGAGATTACGCCCAAGGTGATCGGCGCAGCATTTCCTGAAAAAATTGCTTCTAATATCGGCTGGTTTATCTTGCCGCTCACTTTTGTACTAAAACCATTGCTCTGGTTCATCAATAGCTTCGTCTCAGGCCTGATGAAAGTGTCTGGTCTTCAATCTTCATCTGATAGCAGGGCCATGAGTAAAGAAGAGCTGCGTAGTCTGGTATTGGAGTCAAACCGATTTGTCTCCAATCATCATCGCAATATTCTCCTAAACTTATTTAATTTAGAAAACATCACAGTCGATGATGTGATGACCCCGAGATCCAAGATCGAGCTCTTAGATCTCTCAAGACCAATTGATGAAGTCGTGCAGCAACTAGAAACCTGTTATCACAACAAATTACCTGTTTGTGATGGTGACTCGGAACGTATTGTCGGCATTCTTTCCGTAAAGAAGGCCCTATCTCTGCTGGGTGATACGGACTTAAAACATGAAGACTTTAGAGCGCTATTAAATGAGCCTTACTTCATTCCAAGTGGTACGCCCGTCTTACAGCAAATGCAGTTTTTCCAAGACAACCAGCAGCGCTTAAGTCTAGTGGTGAATGAGTATGGCGAAGTACTGGGCTTGGTGACCTTTGAGGATATTGTAGAAGAGCTGATTGGCGAGTTCACCACCTCATTTTCTAACCTATCAACTGATCCTCGTTGGCTGGCTGATGGCACATACTTGGCGACAGGTGGAGCCTCACTAAGAGATCTCAATCGCTTACTCAATCTCAATCTGCCCTTGGATGGCCCGCGGACATTGAACGGGCTGATTCTTGAGAAACTCGAGGCCATTCCCGACCATGATGTCAGCATTCGAATTGCTGGCATTGTGATGGAAATAGTTCAGTTTGATGACCAGGGCGTCAAAACAGTCAAACTTTACCGCCCTAGTAACTTAAATCCAGAACAAGATTGAGTATTGCTAGCGATGACTCATTAATCATTCGCACTTGGTATGAAATCACCGCTCATGCCCTAGATGCTAGAGCGAGTGATATTCATATAGAGGCTGGTACCCAGACTACTCTTATTCGCGTTCGGGTCGATGGTCTTCTACAGATACAGTCACATCATCCCATCGAGTTTCATGACCGCTTGATTACGCGTATAAAAGTTCTTGCGCGCTTAGATATTGCTGAAAAACGCCTCCCTCAAGATGGACGACTTTCTATTGGTCATGATTTTTCGAAACCCAATATTGATTGTCGCGTCTCAATACTACCAACGCTGCATGGAGAAAAAGCCGTCATTCGTATATTGCCAAGTTGTCTTGATGATCTAGATCTTCAAGAACTTGGACTACTCCCGAGTCAATTAGTGATATTCCAGCAATCACTTTCTCAGGCCAATGGATTGATTCTAGTAACAGGTCCAACTGGAAGTGGGAAAACACGAACACTCTATAGTTGCCTGCGCCAACTCAACAAAGATCATCGCAACCTTTGCTCTATTGAAGATCCTATTGAAATTCGACTAGTAGGGGTAAATCAAGTGGCGTATCACCCTAAAGCAGGATTAGATTTTCCAACCATTATTCGCGCTCTGCTAAGACAAGATCCTGACGTCATCATGATCGGAGAAATACGAGATGCTGCCACTGCCCAGCTGGCAATTCAAGCAGCGCAAACAGGGCATTTGGTTCTGAGCACACTGCATACACGTAACGCGAGCGGAGCAATCCCCCGCTTAAAAAATCTCGGCATTGATCAGGAGTCACTTGAATCCTGCCTACTTAGCGTAAGCTCACAACGTTTGGTACGTAAGATTTGTCAGCAATGCACCAGACACAACATGCGTGCTAGGACCGATTGTTCAACATGCAAAGGGAGCGCTTACCATGGACGGATTGGGGTTCATGAAGTATTTAGCAAAGCCGATCTATTTAAACCAAATGTTTCCCCTATAAGTATGCAAGAGGCTGGCTTAAGTCATATTCAAGCAGGACTGATTAGTCAAGCATCTTTGGAGGCTGAAGTGGGCACATGGCATTAAGTAAACATGATCAACTCCACTTTGCAGAGCAGCTCTTAACAATACTTGAGGCAGGTCTACCACTCTTAAACGCTATTGAGTTGATTTACTCAACCGCTCCAAAAGCTTGGCTTCCCTGGATTAGCAGCATCCATGAGCAACTCAAAAAAGGGAAAGGTTTTTCAGAGTGTCTACGCGCCCAACAGAATCTATTTTCCATGGAATTTACCAATCTCATTCGTGTGAGCGAGAGAACAGGCGACTTTAATTTAGCGCTGAAAATCATTTGCGAACAACTAAATGCACAGATTGAGTTACGCAGGAAAATTCAACAGGCAATGAGTTACCCCATCATCACGCTAACAAGCTCCTGTCTTTTAGTGATTATCATGATGATTTGGGTTGTACCTGTATTCAAGGAAGTTTTTACTCATTTTCAGGCTGAATTACCTACTCCAACCAAGGCATTAATTCAGGCATCGTCTTGGTTTGTGGAGTTTTATATTGGCATAGTCTTCACACTAGCTTGCTTGATCATAATCTTCAGTTTTGCATGGATAAAACTTCCAAGGCTACAAAAATATTGTGATCGTCTGAGCTTTTGTATACCAATAATTGGTCAACTACTGAGATTGTCTATCCTTACCCACTGGTGCAGGACCTTAGGACATCTTTTGAGGTCTGGCTTACCCCTTCCAGATGCACTGAGAGTAACAGCGCAATCGTCTAATCACTGGCTGAGTCATGATTTCAGCGCTGAAATATTTAAACATCTTACCCGTGGCTGGCCTCTGGGTGATGCCATCATTAGAGCAGACCCTAAGTATCTTCTATTCGATCTTGAGACATTACAACTATTGCGAATAGCTTCTGAAAGTGGTGCGCTCTCTGAAATGCTTCAAAGACGTGCATCGATATTAGGCTCTCAACTTAGCAATCGGCTAAATACCTTAAGTCAAAGCTTAGAACCTTTGTTAATCATTTTTGTTGGACTCATCATTGGGAGTCTAGTCATAATCTTGTATCTCCCGATCTTTAACTTAGGGCAAATTGTGTAATGGAGAATATTCTAGGTAATCTTGTTTTTCCCTTTTGGATCCAAGTGCCTCTTATCTTGGTCTTGGTTTGCTTAGCTTATATTGATTTACGCACCTTCCGCTTACCAGATGCCATCACCCTTCCTTTGATTTTCTCTGGACTTCTCTTTAATGGCTTTTTTCAGGAGGGCTTAATCTCTTTTCAGGACTCAGTCATTGGAGCGATCTCTGGCTATGCCTCTCTTTGGCTCCTCAATTTCCTCTACCGACAGACTAAAAAGCAGGATGGTATCGGAATGGGTGACGCTAAATTATTAGCTGCATTGGGAACTTGGCTTGGGTGGTTTGCATTACCTGGGATTCTGCTGATCGCCTCCCTAACCGGACTGATTGGTGGCTTTATTTGGTTGCAGTGGAATAAACAAAATCATCGCTCAGCCTTTCCTTTTGGCCCCTTTCTCGTTATTGCTGGCATTATTGAGATGTTATGGCCACAGACTCTGCAAACCCTCCTACTGAGCAATCTGGCTTAGGCGCTCTTAAAAGGCATATTCCCTTTATAGGCCTTACTGGGGGCATTGGCTCCGGGAAGACAGCCGTCAGTGATCAGCTTGCTCGACTAGGCGCAGGCGTTATTGATACCGATCTGATAGCCCATCAAATCACTGCCTGCGATGGAGTGGCAATTCCCTTCATTCAAAAACAGTTTGGGGCAGAATTTATAGACTCTAACGGCGCACTCGATAGATCAAGGATGCGCAAGTTAGCATTTGGAAATCCAGACGCAAGAAAAGCCTTGGAAACAATTACCCACCCCATCATTCGGGAAGAAACTATTTGGCAGGCCAAGCAATTAATAGAGCAAAAGGTTCCCTACCTTGTGTTTGTAGTCCCCCTACTGATTGAATCAGGCAACTGGCTGGCCTTGTTGGATTATCTCGTGGTGGTGGATTGCCCAGAGGCAGTACAAATTGAGCGTGTGATGCAGCGCAGCAAATTACCCCAAAACGAAGTAGAAAGAATTCTTCAGGCTCAAGCCAGCAGACAAGAGCGTATTGCCCATGCGGATATGGTGATCGAAAACCAAAGCAGCCTTGATAGCTTAAAAACCGAAGTTTTCAAGCTGCACCAAAAAATCCTACAGATTCACAAAGATCACACCAGTTCGTCATAGAATATGGGCTTGTGATTGTCTACGAATACCCCTTCAATGAATTAGTTCGAAGCATGCTTCGACTGGAGTATTTGTTCGCCCGCTTCCACCACTTTGTTCGCTCGGATGACCCAGAGTTACACCATAATGCCATTTCGATTTTATTTGATCTTGGCGATATCGGCGCTCGCGGTGACATTAAATCTTTACTGCTAAAAGAATTTGAACGCCAGAAGTACGCACTCAACGGCTTGAAGTCATCACAAAAAGTTGATCAAGAGGCGCTAATGCAGACGCTTTCTGAAATTGATGGCGTTGCTAGTAGCATTAATCTGTCTGCAGGCAGACCCAACTCAGCTATCACTGAAAGTGAATGGTTAAATGCTATTCGCACTAGATTAAATATTCCGGGTGGTACTAGTCCAATTGATTTACCGAGCTATCATGCCTGGAAAAATAGTCCTATATCCGAGCGGCGTGAGTTGCTTGAAAAATACATTTGCCCACTTCTGCCATGGCATGAAGCATGTCAGTTATTTTTGAGATTACTCCGACAATCAGGGGAAGCAAAAGATGTTATTGCGCATAATGGATCTTTTCAGCAAGCGCCATCTGGCAAGGTATATCAATTAATGCGCATCGCTGTAGAAAATGACGCTTTATTTTCTGAGATCAGCGCAAATAAATATTTACTCTCAGTTCGTTTCTTAAAATCCGAGCGCGATAAAAAAGCACAACTAGTTAATGCTGATGTGCCATTCAAACTGACCCTCTGTCAGTTTTAAGTCAAAAGTTCTTTTAGCTTCTCTAGCATGGGCCAGGCGGCCGGCAACAAGGGTTCAACGCTAGGCTTTTCAGCGGCTAATCGCTCCCAAGATAAAGACTGGTTTTCACAACCCATTGGAGTGCCTGTCCATTCACGGATGATGCTGACATGTAAACGCACATAAGCGTGCGGATAGTCATACTCCAACACAGTAAGTTCTTCACTCGACTGAATATCAATACCGAGTTCTTCCTGTAGTTCGCGCCTAAGCGCTTCGAAAATAGTTTCTCCCTTTTCGATTTTTCCACCAGGAACCTCCCAGTAACCCGCATAAGGTTTTCCTTCGGGTCTTTGACCCAAAAGATAGCGCCCTTCTGTATCTAAAAGAATTCCGGCTGCTACTTCAGTAACGGGATGTTTCACTTCACTCATGATGAAATTAACTTAAGTCTTTGAACCAGCCCAATGCTTAGCAAATTGCCAAGCAACGCGGCCTGAGCGTGAGCCACGTTCTAATGCCCATACCAAAGCTTCTGAGCGCGCTGCTTCAATTTGTGCAGCACTCAAACCAAAATGCTGTAACCAATGCGCAACAATTGCCAAATACTCATCTTGTTTGGGTGGATAAAAAGACAACCAAAGACCAAAGCGCTCAGATAAAGAAATCTTTTCCTCAACTACTTCACCTGGGTGAATTTCACCATCATCGCTATGCACATAACCCTCGTTATCTTTCATATACTCAGGCAATAAGTGACGACGATTAGAGGTGGCATAAATCAAGATATTGTCGACTTGGGCAGAAACAGAGCCATCTAAGGCAGATTTCATTGCTTTATAGCCAGACTCGCCATCTTCAAATGAAAGGTCATCGCAGAAAATAATGAAGCGCTCTGGACGCCCTGCCAAGAGCTCAGTAATATCAGCCAAATCCGCTAAATACTCCTTCTCAACCTCAACTAGGCGCAAACCTTGTTTGGCAAACTCATGCAAGCTAGCCTTAATTAGTGAGGACTTTCCAGTTCCCCTTGCACCCGTAAGCAAAATATTATTCGCTGGTTTTTTTTGAATAAAGTTTTTTGTGTTGTCGCGTATTGCATCACGTTGACGATCAATATTCTGCAAGTCCTCAAAGGTGATATCAGATACATGCTTTACTGGCTGCAAAAAACCAATGCTTCCGAAAATACTATCGCGACGGCGCCATCTAAATGCGGCAGAAGATTTCCACTGCTGCTCAGTTAAAGACTTTGGTAAAAAGGTATCAAGATGGTCTAAAAGACGGTCTAATTTTTCATTCATATTTTTATTAGTCTTTTATGAGCGGTAATCTGCATTAATGGATACGTAATCATGCGATAAATCGCAAGTCCACATGGTTTGAGAGGCGCTGCCTCGACCTAGATCAATCTTTACAGTGATTTCTGAAGCCTGCATTACACGCTGGCCATCAACCTCTTGATAATCAGGATTACGGCCACCATTCTTAGCGACCCATACATCACCCAACCACATTTGGACACGATCTACATCCAAATCTGTAATGCCTGCATAACCAATCGCTGCCAGAATGCGTCCTAAATTAGGGTCACTTGCAAAGAAGGCAGTCTTGACCAATGGAGAATGTGCAACTGCCTTAGCCACCAAACGACACTCCTCAAGAGTCTTACCACCGAGAACTTCGATCGTCATAAATTTAGTCGCACCCTCACCATCACGCACAATCATTTGTGCTAACTTTCTAGCCAGAGCAATTAAGGCGTCTCGCAAAATAGCGTAGCTAGGATCACTAACCGATTTAATTTGTACCGATGACTGACCCGTCGCCATAATGATGAAAGAATCATTAGTTGAAGTATCACCGTCAATCGTGATGGCATTAAATGAGAGGTCGGCAATCTCGCGAGTAAGATTAGCCAAAAGACCAGGTGCAAAACCAGCATCGGTCGCAATAAATCCCAACATGGTTGCCATATTGGGGTGAATCATTCCAGCACCCTTACAAATACCAGTGATAGTAACTACGCCCATTGGTGTATCAACCGTTACCGAAGTGGCTTTGGGCTGAGTATCCGTAGTCATAATGGCTTCGGCTGCATCAAGCCAATGATCTTCCCCTAGGCTAGATACCGCCTTTGGTAAAGCGCTAATGATTTTTTCAATTGGCAGAGGCTCTAAAATCACCCCTGTAGAAAAAGGAAGAATTTGTTCGGGATTAATTTTGAGCTCTTTTGCTAAAGCGGCACAGGTTTCCAAGGCATGCTTCATGCCTGATTCTCCTGTTCCTGCATTGGCATTACCCGTATTCACCACTAAAGCACGAATTTCACCATGGCGACTTTCTTGCGCCAAATGCTCACGGCAAACTTGCACTGGGGCAGCACAAAAACGATTCAAAGTAAAAACACCTGCTACCTGAGAGCCAGGAGCCAAAGTCATCACCAATAAATCTTTGCGATTTGCCCTCTTAATACCAGCTTCGGCAATACCCATTTCGAAGCCTTTAACGGGCTTCAGATCGGTTTTTTGGGGGAGAGGTAGGTTAACGGTCATAGTTTGATAATTGTAGATGAGGCTCAAAAACAAAGCGCGCCTTTTGAGCGCGCTTTGCTGGATACCTTTTAAATTCAGGCGAATGAAGTTATGCCTTAAGTGGCAACTCCCGAATTCGCTTGCCTGTGGCTGCTGCGATAGCGTTTGCCAATGCTGGGGCCACTAAGGGCACCCCAACCTCTCCCAAGCCACCAGGCTTCTCTTGACTTGGCACCAAGTGCACCTCAACCACAGGCACTTGATTTTGTCGCAAGCTAGGATAGTTATTGAAGTTCGTCTGCTGAACACGGCCATTTTCAATCGTAATTTCATTACTCAGGGCCGCACTCAGACCATAAATTACACCGCCAGTAAGTTGGGCTCTAGCTTGATCTGGGTGGACGGTAATACCGCAATCAGACACAAAAGTAATTTTCTTAACCTTAGTGCTACTAGCTGCCGGATCCAATTCAAGAATACAAGCTGAATAGGTGTCATAACACTCCATCTGAGCAACACCAAAACGTTTGCTACCGGCAACATATCCTGACTTCTTAACGGCCAAATCTAAAACGGCCTTTGCTCTGGGATGTTTGCTTAATGCTGCCATACGATACGCAACAGGATCCTTGCCAGCAGCTTTAGCAGCTTCATCCACAAAACTCTCAATTGCAAATGCATTAAGTGCATTACTGACTGAGCGCCAATAACCTACCCGAAGTCCAGTATCGGTAATCACATTCGTGATTTCTAGATTTGGTATTTCGTAAGTAATATTATTTGAACCTTCAACCATAAATGGATCGAAACCATCCTTTACAAAACCAGGAAAGGCTCTTGCAGTCACTGACTGAGACACCATCTTAGCTTTCATAGAAACTAACTTGCCGTCCGAACCAAGCATTCCATCTACTTTATGAATACTCATAGGGCGATAAAAGTCATGAGTAATGTCATCCTCTTTAGTCCAAAGCATCTTGACTGGCATTCCAGCTGCCTTAGAAATTTCAGCAGCCTGACGAATGAAGTCGAGCTCTAACTTTCGACCAAACCCACCACCCAGGAAGGTTGTCTCAATGGTGACATCTTCTGGCTTAACACCAGCAGCAGCAGCTGCAACCGCCTGACCACCTTGCTGAAACTGAATTGGGCCAATGATTCTGCATTTACCATTTGATACATCAGCAGAACAATTCACTGGCTCCATCGTGGAGTGCGCCAAATAAGGTAAAAAATATTGGGCACTTAAAGGTTTTCCATTTGCAACGGCGGCATTAGCATCGCCCACCGTTTTAATAACGGCGCCTTTTTTCGATAAACCATCTTCTAATGATTTGCGAACAACGGCATTGTTTAAGTTAGCATTAGAGCCCTCATTCCACGTAATCTTCAAAGCATCCCTGCCCTTGCGAGCAGCATAAAAGTCTTTCGCTAAAACAGCAACGCCATCAGAAATTTGCACAACCTTAATGACTCCCATTACCTTCATTGCAGCTGAAGCATCAAAGGATGTTGGTGTGCCCCCAATCACAGGACACTGTGCCAGGGATGCAATTGCCATACCTGGAATCTTGACATCGATTCCATAAACTGCTTTACCAGCAACCTTGCTGGGTGTATCCAAACGACGCATCGTTTCTTTGCCAATCACCATAAAATTCGCAGGTGACTTCAAAGCTGGCTTTTCAGGAAGCGGTAACTTAGCGGCATCTGCGGCCAACTCGCCATAGGTAGCGGACTTACCACTTGAATGTATTACTTTGCCATTCATTGCCTTACAGTCTGCGGCTGGAACACTCCAACGCTGAGCAGCAGCTTGCACTAAAACAGTACGAGTTGCAGCTCCAGCAATTCTTAACTTATCAAAAGCTTCGCGTACTGAAGTTGATCCACCAGTAATTTGGCCACCTAACATCGCATTGATGTAAACAGGGGCTACTCCTGCAGTCTCAACCCGAATCATAGAGAGCGGTAAATTTAATTCCTCAGCAAGCAAAGCTGGCAAGGACGTATACACGTCCTGACCCATCTCTGATCTAGCACAGATGAGAGTGATTTGATTATTGGGAGTAATTTGCACCCAAGCATTAGCTAAAGCAGGCTTTGCTGCATCTCCTGAAGCAGCCTGGCTTGTTAGGGGGAGGTGCATACCAATAACAAATGCACCAGTCAAAGCAGAACTTTGCTGAATAAATTGACGACGGCTACTATTTTTTAAAGATTGGTTTTTCATATGATCCCTGCCCCTTATGCCAATTTATCTGCAGCGCGCTTAACTGCTTTTTCAATTCGGGAATATGTGCCACAGCGACAAATATTTCCACTCATGGCATTCTTAATGTCATCGCTGCTAGGTTGTTTTTTCTTGGCCAGTAAGTCAGCTGCGGACATCATTTGCCCAGTCTGGCAATATCCACACTGAGGAACATCAAACTCGATCCAAGCATCTTGTAATGCTTTACCAACTTTTGCAGTTAAACCCTCGAGAGTGGTAACTGATTTACCTGCAGTAACAGACACTGGTGTTGAACATGAGCGTATTGCTGAACCTTCCAGGTGAACTGTACAGGCTCCACAAAGCGCAGCGCCACAACCATACTTCGGACTTGTAACATCTAAATGATCTCTTAACACCCAGAGAATTGGGGTTTCAGGATCTCCATCAAAATTAACAGCTTTACCATTCAGAGTAAAAGATACAGCCATAACGCCCCCTTAGTTTGATTTGAATTGGGTTTGAATTTATAAAATAGAGCTATGTTTTAGCACTTACAGATCATGACAGATCTTCAGAATTTCAGGGCAGTAAAGTGACTAGGGATTTCACCAAGAAAAATGGCCCAGAATCATCTGAGCCATTCATACACCGCAAAGTTTGGACTGAAACTTAGGCTAATGCACCGCAGCAGTTTTTATACTTTTTGCCGCTGCCACAAATACAAGGATCATTGCGCCCAACCTTTGGAGCGGAGCGAATGGGTGCCGGTTGAATATCCACCGCAGCAGCACTAATAGAACCAGACACCTCTATTTCTGGGTCAGCATGCTGATACTGAACCCCGGAAAGTTTCGCCAAGTCATCATTCATCGACTCAGAGGCTTGATCCAATTCATCTGCACTACGAATCTGAACAGTCATGATACTTTTAACAACATCATTTTTAATGACATTCAATAGTTCGCCGTATAACTCAAATGCTTCACGACGATACTCTTGCTTAGGATCCTTCTGGGCATAACCTCGCAAATGAATACCTTGACGTAAGTGGTCTAAGGCAGCCAAGTGCTCACGCCAATGACTATCTAAGCTGAACAGCAGAACTGAGCGCTCAAAACCAGCAAATGACTCGCGCCCAGACAACTCAACCTTTGCATCATAAGCATCTTGAGCAGCCTTTAATACGCGCTCGATAATTTCTGCGTCATCGACTGTCTCCGCACTTTCAACCCAACTTCTCAGGTCAATTGTTAGGCCCCATTCATTAGCCAGAACATTTTCAAGCCCGGCTAAGTCCCACTGCTCCTCCATAGATTCCAGAGGGACATATACCGAACAAACAGAACGCAAAACGTCTTCACGCAAATTACTAATTAACTCCCCGATATCGACACTCTCAAGCACTTCATTTCTGAGGCGATAGGTTTCTTTACGCTGATCATTCGCTACGTTGTCATATTCGAGCAACTGTTTTCGAATATCAAAGTTACGCCCTTCAACCTTGCGTTGAGCTGACTCAATTGAGCGTGTTACCATGCCCGCTTCAATAGGCTCACCATCAGGCATCTTGAGACGTTCCATAACGGCACGCAAACGATCGCCGGCAAAAATACGCAGAAGAGGATCATCTAATGAAAGATAAAACCGGGAAGAACCTGGATCACCTTGACGACCCGAACGACCTCTTAATTGATTATCAATACGACGACTCTCGTGACGCTCAGTACCAATAATGTGTAGGCCGCCAGCAGCCAAAACTTGATCGTGAATACTCTGCCACTCATCCTCTAATTGCTGAATCTTGCTCGCTTTCTCGGTATCAGAAAGCGCACTATCAACTTCAATTAAGGATGACTGCTTGCCAACATTTCCACCCAAGACAATATCAGTACCACGACCAGCCATATTGGTGGCAATCGTGATCATCTTTGGACGACCCGCTTGAGCAATAATTTCTGCCTCACGCGCATGCTGTTTTGCATTCAAAACCTGGTGCGGCAACTTGCGTTTATCTAATAAGTTCGCGATTAACTCTGAGTTTTCAATTGAAGTTGTTCCAACCAATACTGGCTGACCACGCTCATAACAGTCCTCAATATCCTTAATCACCGCATCATAGCGTTCACGCGATGACTTATAGATCTGATCCTGCTTATCTTTTCTTTGGCTAATACGATTTGGGGGAATAACTACAGTTTCCAGATTGTAGATTTCCTTGAACTCGTAAGCCTCAGTATCCGCGGTACCGGTCATACCAGCTAACTTGCCGTACATGCGGAAATAATTTTGGAAGGTGATTGTCGCTAAAGTTTGATTCTCATTCTGAATCTGTACACCTTCTTTAGCTTCAACAGCCTGATGCAATCCATCTGACCAACGACGGCCTTGCATCAAGCGGCCAGTAAATTCATCAACGATGATGACTTCACCGTTTTGTACAACATAATGTTGATCGCGGTGATACAGAGAGTGTGCACGCAATGCTGCATACACGTGGTGCATCAATGTAATGTTTTGTGGCGCGTAAAGAGAATCACCGTCATTGAGTGCGCCTAGTTGAACTAATATCGCTTCAGCTTTGTCATGACCTTGTTCAGTCAAATATACCTGCTGGGACTTTTCATCAACCCAATAATCACCTGGCTTCTCAACACCAGTACCATCGGCCTTCTCTTCGCCAATTTGGCGCTCTAAATGAGCAGGTAGTGCATTAATCTTGACATAAAGATCCGTATGATCTTCAGCCTGACCAGAAATGATTAAAGGGGTACGAGCCTCATCAATCAAAATGGAGTCGACCTCGTCAACGATCGCATAGGCTAAGCCACGCTGTACACGCTGATCCAAATCCTGAACCATGTTGTCGCGCAAGTAATCAAAACCAAATTCATTATTGGTGCCGTAGGTAATGTCAGCAGCGTAAGCCTCTTGCTTGGTAGTGTGATCCATTTGGGATAAATTCACACCCACCTTCATACCTAAGAAGTTATATAACTTGGACATCCATTCGGCATCACGTTGCGCCAAATAATCATTCACCGTTACAACGTGAACACCTTTGCCGGTTAAAGCATTCAAATAAACTGGCAGAGTTGCGGTTAAGGTTTTACCTTCACCCGTTCCCATCTCAGCAATCTTGCCGTGATGAAGGGCCAGACCACCCAGCATCTGAGCATCAAAATGACGCATCTTCATCACGCGCACGCTAGCTTCGCGGACTACTGCAAAAGCTTCAGCCGCGATATCGTCCAAAGACTCTCCAGCAGCAAGACGGGATTTGAATTCTGCTGTTTTTGCAGCCAGGGCGACATCATCCAAAGATTGCAGACCGGCTTCAAAAGTGCCAACCTTAGCAACAACTTTGCGATACTGTTTCAAGAGGCGGTCGTTACGACTGCCGACCAGGGTTTTAAGAAGACCGATTACCATGGGATATTGAAGAAAATTAAGTCCTTGAGTTTATCACCCGCAATCCCATTTTTTATGAACTTTGACCCCAAACTATCCCGCAAGCACACAGCTCATGACTGGACGGATTTCCTACGAGAATCCGATGGTCTTAGGGGAATTTTTGCTAAAACGGAGGATCTGGCCAAGCTTAAGACTGTTGTCAATTCAGCCCTGCTAAAGCTTGAGTTAGGTCACTTCAGCTCAAAGATTGAGGCTGGATGGCGTTCTGGGACCCAAGATGAGCTTTTTTTATTGGTTGCTAGTGCTACTATTGCAACCCGCTTACAGCAACTTTTACCTAGTTTAATCAATGAGTTAACTAAATCTGGCTTGCCATGCAAGGCCATTAAGGTAAAGGTAAAACCAGCTGCGCCGACCTGGGAGGTAAAACCCCGTCAAGAGGCTCGGGAAAAGCCTAAAGGGCTCAATGAGACTGCTAAAAAGTCTTGGGAATCTCTCTTAGAGAGGCTAGGACCTGACTCAGGATTGCGTGCCTCAATCGAGAAACTACTTAAAAATAAGCCAAGGTAGGCAAACGCCTCCTTGAACCCCTTTAGAAAAATAGGGGCTGACTTTCTTGAGAATAGGCCCCTGGCGCCTTATTTTCAGAAAAAGAGCTGATTTCATAAGAACTTGGATCTTCCAAAAGCTTACGTAAAAGTGCGTTATTGAGTGCATGGCCTGATTTCTCAGCAACATAAGCCCCAACAATTGGATGCCCAGCGAGATAAAGATCGCCAATTGCATCTAAGATTTTATGACGCACAAATTCATCTTCGTAACGCAGCTCTTCGTTATTCAAAATGCGGTGCTCATCTAGAACAATGGCATTATCTAAACTACCACCGCGCGCTAACCCCATCTCACGCAAAGCTTCGACTTCATGCGCGAAACCAAAAGTACGTGCACGACCAATTTCACTTCGATAAGCTTGCTCTGCAAAATCAACGACAAAGCGTTGACCAGTTTTATCTACAGCTGGATGTTTGAAGTCAATTGTGAAATCTAACTTAAATCCAAAGAAGGGTTCTAAGCGTGCAAGTTTGTCGCCTTCACGCACCTCGACTGGTTTTTTAATCACAACAAATTGACGTGGAGCCTCTTGCTCTGTAATACCAGCTGACTCAATGAGAAATAAAAATGACGCAGCACTACCATCCATGATGGGTACTTCTTCACCATCTAACTCAATCAATAAATTATCTAAGCCCAGCCCAGCGCAGGCCGACAAGAGATGCTCTACAGTCGAAACACGCACGCCATCTTTTTGAATAACAGAAGCCAGCCTGGTATCACACACTGCTAAGGCAGTTGCAGGCACAACAGACTGCTCCGGTGTATCTACCCTAACAAACTGAACCCCTGAATTTACTGGTGCAGGCTTGATAGTAATCGTTACCTTACGACCAGAATGCAACCCAATCCCAACGGTTTTCACCGGGGTAGCGATAGTGCGTTGCTTCATCATTTTAGATATCTAAATTCAGGGGAGTTTGTTAATGAATAATTTAAATTACAGCTTTTTCAGAATAGAAGCAGCATCGCTAACTTCAAACTTACCGGGAGCTTCACGGTCTAATGATTTCACAATACCGTCTTCAATAATCATGGCATAACGATCTGAGCGAACGCCCAAACCACGAGCAATAAGATCTAACTCTAAACCGAGCTTTTTAGTAAATTCAGCACTACCGTCGCCTAACATCCGAATCTTCTTGCCAACCTTTAAATCACGCCCCCATGCTCCCATTACAAATGGATCGTTTACAGAAACACACCAAATCTCATCAACACCCTTGGCTTTAATCGCATCATAGTGCTCAACATAGCCAGGTACATGCTTTGCAGAGCAAGTCGGTGTAAATGCGCCAGGCAAAGCAAACAACACAATCTTTTTTCCAGCCACAATTTTTTCAACTTCAAAAGCATTTGGCCCTAAGGAGCAGCCTTCGCTCTCTTCATTCATAAATTCATAAAGAGTGGCGTTTGGTAATTTTTGTCCAACAGCAATCATGACATCTCCAATAAATAATTGTTAGTAAGCATGCCAACGCAAGCGCGGGATTCGTCGTCCGGAGGGGCGCTGCGCTGGCATTTTGCAATTACCTATTGTATTAAGCACTTAGTTAATCTGCTTGTTTACGCAAAAAGGCTGGGATTTCATAGTAATCAGCCCCTTTATCCAACATGGATTTAGCCTGTGGAGAGCTATCCGCACCTAATGTAGGCGCAGGTGTCGCCTCACGAGAGCTGCGAAAAACACGCGGCAAATCGTATTGGCTATAGTCAACTCCAGTAGTTACTGGTTGTGCTGCAATTGCTGGAGCATTTCCAACACCTGTCATTACCAAGCCTGAACTAGTACTTAATGCAGAATCCAAACTCACTTTGCTAATGGCAGCTGATGCACTAGCTGGAGCAAAGCTGTTGAGATCTGCCATCGTTGGCATAGCATCATGCGTGCCAGTAGCTTGTCTCCAAACTACTTCAGGCTGATTGTTTTTACGGGTCTGTGGATTGTTTAGGCCAGTAGCTACAACCGTTACACGTAATGCATCACCAAGACTCTCGTCATACACGGTGCCGAAAATTACCGTTGCATCATCTGCAGCATAACCACGAATTGCCGCCATGACTTCGCGAGTCTCAGATAACTTCAATGAACGGCTAGCAGTGATATTGACCAATACGCCACGTGCACCAGATAAATCTACACCCTCGAGTAATGGTGAAGCAACTGCAGCTTCAGCAGCCAAGCGTGCGCGATCCATACCAGAAACAGTTGCTGTTCCCATCATAGCTTTACCTTGCTCGCCCATCACCGTCTTCACATCTTCAAAATCAACGTTAATTAGACCCTGGATATTAATGATTTCTGCAATGCCAGAAACGGCGTTATGTAATACGTCATCTGCGCAAGCAAATGCTTTGTCGAACTCGGCATCCTCACCCATCACTTCAAAGAGTTTTTCATTAAGGACAACGATTAGTGAGTCTACATACAACTCAAGTTCTGTTGCACCATTCTCAGCAACCTTCAAACGCTTTACACCCTCAAAATCAAATGGCTTACTAATTACGCCAACAGTAAGGATGCCCATTTCTTTAGCCACTTGAGCAACGATTGGGGCTGCGCCAGTTCCAGTACCACCACCCATACCGGCAGTAATGAACACCATATGTGCACCCTGTAATGTATCGGCAATGCGAGCGCGAGCCTCTTCTGCTGATGCTGCACCGATCTCTGGTTTAGCGCCAGCACCCAATCCGCTAGAGCCCAGTTGCAAATTCACAGATGCCTCAGAACGCTGTAAAGCGCCAGCATCGGTGTTCATGCAAATGAACTCTACGCCACTAACTCCGCGACGGATCATGTGCTGGACAGCATTACCACCAGCGCCACCAACTCCGACCACTTTAATAATGGTCTTGCCAGCTGTTTCTTGATCTAACATTTCAAATTCCATATACCCTCCTAGGTAAAAACATACAACATTGACGACGACGAAAAAACTCTAAAAAATTACTTAAAAATTTCCTGCAAACCATTCCTTCATACGCGACACAACACCTTGCAAAGCGCCTGATTGAGAAACACGACGGCCACGCAATAACTGTGCTTGACCTTCCATCAGCAAACCAATGCTGGTGGCATATCTAGGACTACGTAAAACTTCATGTAAATGTCCACGGTACTCAGGGGTACCAATACGAGCTGGTCGTAAAAAAACTTGCTCAGCCAACTCGACCATGCCTGGCATTAATGCAGTACCGCCTGTTAAGACAATTCCAGAAGAAACCATATCTTCGTATCCAGAGTCACGAACTACCACTCTAACTAAAGTGAATAACTCTTCAACACGAGGCTCTATAACGGCAGCCAATGCTTGTTTAGACATTGGGCGAGGCTCACGATCACCAACACCAGGAACATCAATCATGGCAGTTGGATCCGCCATTTCTTGACGTGCAATACCATGCGCAATTTTCAAATCCTCTGCGTCAATCGTTGGCGTACGTAATGCCATGGCAATATCATTCGTAATTTGATCTCCTGCAATTGGAATCACTGCAGTGTGGCGAATAGAGCCCTGACAATAAATCGCGATATCAGTTGTGCCGCCGCCAATGTCTACGAGAACAACGCCAAGTTCTTTTTCGTCTTCAGTTAACACCGCCAAGCTTGAAGCCAGAGGTTGCAATATCAAGTCATTTACCTCAAGACCACAACGGCGTACACACTTCACAATGTTTTGCGCAGCACTGACAGCCCCGGTAACTATGTGAACCTTCACCTCTAGGCGAAGTCCGCTCATACCAATTGGTTCGCGTACATCTTCTTGCCCGTCAATGATGAATTCTTGAACGAGGATATGCAAAATCTGTTGGTCAGTTGGAATATTGATTGCTTTTGCAGTCTCTAGCACCCGCTCCACATCTCCAGAGCTAACCTCTTTATCGCGAATAGCCACCATACCACTCGAGTTAAAACTCACAATGTGATTACCTGCGATACCAGTAAAAACTTGAACAATCTGGCGGTCAGCCATTACCTCGGCCTCTTCAAGTGCCTTCTGAATTGATTGAACAGTTGCTTCAATGTTAACGACAACACCTTTTTTCAAACCTTTGGAAGCAGTTTGACCCACACCAACTACATTGAATTGACCATCGGGAGCTAATTCAGCAACCAAGGCAACCACCTTGGAAGTTCCAATATCTAAACCAACCAAAATATCGCGATTGTCTTTACTCATTACCATACCTCATTGCTTGAGCTCACTTTTTTTGCCATCTACTTCATTCTTTTTCAAACTTGCAGAAGCAAGATGAACTGCGAAACCATTTGCATATCGCAAATCGACTGCATCTACTCGATTCGCCCACTTCAATTGAACTTGTGGCCAGTACTTAAATAAACGCGCCACACGCTCTTCCGTTAAATTTTTATCGGAGCTTTCTTCGTCACGTCCAAACTCAACCTTCATACCATTGGAGAGTTTTACGTGCCACGCATAACGCTCTGTTAGAGCAAGACTAGTCACTTCCGCATCCCAGGGCTTGAACCAATTGTTGGCTTTTTCATAAAGACTCATTACTTCCTTGCTAGCATCTGTAGGACCAGAGAAATCTACTAAGCGCACATCGTCACTCACTTCTGAAACTCGACCATTAAAGAGCTCTCCATGGGTATTCATAAGGGTATGACTATCAGCACCACCCCATGTACCAAAAGGCTTTTGCTCTTCAATACTGACAACCAATCCATTTGGCCAAACACGACGGACATTAGCGTGGCGCACCCAAGGCATAGTCTCAAAGCCGCGCTTCACATCTTCCAAGCGAACGCTAAAAAAATTACCTTGTACCGTTTCTAAGACCTGTTGTTTCACGATCGGCTTATTAATATGTTTAAGTGTTTGACCTGCAATTGGCTCAATTTGAATTTGCTTTAAAGCAAATACTGGACGCTGACTTAACCAAACCAAAAGACTAACTACCAACATCACCACAAAGCAACGGATCAAGAAACGACTCAGCCTCTCCATACGATCAGAATGATTCCAAATTGGAGCCATTAGCATCGAGAAGATTTCGCCAAAGCGATCCATGAAGTTACTCATGCAGTAATGCCCTCTTTTTGCTGCAATGTTTGACTGAGCAACCAAATTACCAAATCTGCATACTCAATACCAGCAGCCTTCGCAGCCATTGGAACCAAAGAGTGAGACGTCATACCTGGGGAAGTATTCATTTCCAGCAAATATGGCTTGCCTGTTTTGTGGTCTAACATCACATCAGCACGGCCCCAAGTGCGGCAACCTAATGCTTGATAAGCGGCTACAGCCAGTTCTTGAACGGCAGCATTTACTTCAGGCGCAAGACCAGTCGGGCATAAATACTGAGTTTCCTCAGAAAAGTATTTATTATGAAAATCGTAATTTGCTTGTGGTGGAATAATTTTGATCACCGGCAAAGCTTCAGCTGTTTTACCCTGACCAACTACTGGGCAAGTTAACTCATCCCCAATGATGCAAGTTTCTGCAATTACCTTCTTATCCAAACCTGCAGCAAGCTTATAAGCAGCAGCCAACTCATCAACTGATTTCACCTTGGTTAAACCCAAAGAAGAGCCCTCATGGGCTGGCTTGACTATTAAAGGTAAACCCAAATGTTTTACAACTGCATTCCAATCACTATCAGCGGTTAACTCCTCATAATCAGGGGTTGAAAGCCCATTGCTAATCCAAACTTGCTTGGTCACAATCTTGTCGATTGCTAAAGCAGAAGCTAAGACGCCACTGCCCGTATATGGCAACTCTAATAAATCCAGTAATCCTTGAATAGTTCCATCCTCACCAAAACGACCGTGTAAAGAAATAAAGATACGATCGAATTTTTCTTTTACCAATTCTGTAGGACAACGCAATCCTGTATCAAAAGCGTGCGCATCAATACCCTTTGTACGCAAAGCTTCAAGTACACCATTGCCCGACATGAGCGAAATTTCTCTCTCACCTGATTTACCACCTAGCAATACGCCAACACGCCCCAATGACTTAAGATCTAAGCTGGCTAAGCTAGCCTTCACCCGCTCACCCCAAGGACTCAAATTAGCTCTCACCTTAGACATACTTTGCCTCCGACAATGTATGTGGCAAAGTAGAAATTGAACCTGCACCCATCGTAATTAATACATCTCCATCTTTTAAAACTTTGCTTAGTTTTTCTGGCATTTCTGCTACGTTTGCAGCATAAGCAACCGCACTTGTATTTAATAAAGTCTTGTTATTCTTGTCCTCCGCAATAGCGGCTTTCAGCAAGCTCTTACTATCGGCTCCTGGAATCTTTGCTTCGCCTGCTGGATATACATCGGTCAATACCAATGCATCAAAATTTTTGAGCACTTGCACAAACTCACCAAAACAATCACGTGTTCTCGTAAAACGATGCGGCTGAAATGCCAAAACGAGACGGCGATCCGGATAAGCGCCTCTTGCAGCGGCTAAGGTTGCTGCCATTTCGACTGGGTGGTGACCATAGTCATCAATCAAGGTAAAGCTACCGCCTGATGCCAACGGAATTTCTCCACAACGCTGGAAACGACGACCAACGCCATCAAACTTAGAGAGTGCCTTAGTAATGGCTTCATCACTTACACCCAACTCTGTTGCTATACCGATTGCAGCCAAGGCATTACGTACGTTATGCAGGCCTGGTAAATTGAGTGTGATATCTAGAGGACCAGGCTTATTGCCATGCCTACGAACCGTGCGACGATCAACCGTGAAATGCATCTGTGTACCGTCCGCACGAAGATTGCTTGCGCGAATATCCGCATCTTCTGACACACCATAGCGAAGCACTGGCTGAGATACAAATGGAATAATGTCTCGAACATTTGCATCATCAATACAAAGTACCGCAACACCATAAAACGGCATGCGTTGGATAAACTGTACAAATGCCTGTTTTAAACGTGCCATATCGTGCTGATAGGTATCCATATGATCAGCATCAATATTGGTCACCACTTCCATAGCGGGAAATAGCTGCAAGAATGAAGCATCTGATTCATCTGCTTCAACCACAATAAAGTCACCACGTCCTAAGCGCGCGTTGGCGCCTGCAGAATTTAGCTTCCCACCAATTACAAAAGTAGGGTCTAAACCGCCCTCAGCCAATACTGATGCTACCAAGCTAGTAGTAGTAGTTTTGCCGTGTGTGCCAGCAATTGCAATGCCTTGCTTAAGACGCATTAACTCGCCCAGCATTACAGCGCGCTGAATAACCGGAACCTTCGCTGCGCGTGCTGCTAAGACCTCAGGATTATTACCAGCCACAGCTGTGGATATCACTACCGCCTCAGCAGTGCCAATATTTTTAGGGTCATGGCCAATGTGAATTACTGCACCTAATTCTCTTAGGCGCTTAGTAACGGCACCATCAGCAAGATCTGATCCTGAAACTTGATAACCTAGGTTGAGTAGCACTTCAGCGATACCACTCATACCAGCACCGCCGATTCCGATGAAGTGAATTTGCTGAACAATATGCTTCATATACCCACCCCCGCACAATCTGCACATACTTCTGCTACTCGCTGGGTAGCATTTGGCTTTGCTAAAGCTTGCGCACGCAATGCCATCTCTTTCAATTCTTCACGATTGAGGTTTTGAATCATCAACGCTAAATCTTGTGGATTGAGAACTTTTTGTGGCAATAAAACGGCTGCTTTAGCATCCGATAAGAATCTTGCATTCGCAGTCTGATGGTCATCAATCGCATGTGGGAGAGGAATCAGATAAGAAGCGACACCACAGGCTGCTATTTCAGAGACTGTCATGGCTCCAGAACGACAAATCACCAAATCCGCCTGCGAATACGCTGCTGGCATGTCATCAATAAATGGACGAATGTCTGCAGTCACCCCTAAATCAGCATAGCGCTTTTGCAAATCAGCTAGATGCTTATTGCCAGCCTGATGAATCACTTTAGGACGTGAATCTGCAGGAATCAAAGCCAATGCAGCAGGAACATTTTCATTTAATGCTGCCGCACCCAAACTACCACCCACCACCAAAATTGAGAGTGGGCCGTTACGCAGATCGTAGCGAGCTGCAGGCGCGACTATATGATCAAACTCCTCACGAATGGGATTGCCCACCCATTCTGCAGTTTCCATCGTCTCTGGAAAACCAGTCAGTATGCGCATTGCAATTTTGCTTAATGCCAAATTAGCGCTACCAGCAACTGAATTTGATTCGTGTAAAACCAATGGACGTTTCAATAACTTACTCACCAAGCCGCCCGGGAAAGTAATGTATCCACCCATACCTAAAACTACGTTAGGCTTTAAACGACGCATAATTTTCCAACTTTGGAAGCATGCACCTATCAGGTTGATAGGTAGCATCAACTTGGTCTTTAATCCCTTACCGCGTAGACCACCGAATTCGACTGCCTCAAAAGGAAAATCACAAGACTTCACAAGACGATATTCCATGCCCGCTTGATTACCCAACCAAGAGACATTCCAGCCACAAATCCGCAAATATTCAGCGACAGCAAGTCCTGGGAAGATATGCCCGCCAGTACCGCCTGCCATCACCAGAATTGAGGGTTTTGTCAAAGCTTACCTCCGCGCATCAAAATGCGATTTTCAAAATCAATACGCAGCAGCATTGCTACAGCCACAGCATTCATCAAAATTCCAGAACCACCATAACTTACCAATGGCAAGGTCAATCCTTTTGTTGGAAGGAGGCCAAGATTCACGCCCATATTGATGAAGGCTTGCCAACCAATCCAAATAGCAACACCTTTTGCAGCAAGACCTGCAAAGCTACGATCCAACTGCAAGGCAGTACGGCCAATTAAGAAAGCGCGACGCACGATCCAATAAAACAAGAAGATCATGACGACAACACCAACAAAACCAAGCTCTTCGCCGATCACAGCCATGATGAAGTCGGTATGTGCCTCAGGTAAGTAATGTAGTTTTTCAACACTACCGCCAAGTCCTGTTCCAAACCACTCACCGCGACCAAATGCCATCAGAGAATGAGTTAATTGATAACCTTTATTAGCAGCGTTGTCGACTTGCCATGGATCCATAAAGGCCAACATACGTCCACGACGAAATGGAGAGAGTGCGATCATAGTTGCACCACTCATCAAGCCAACCAGAATCAAGCCACCAAATAATTTCGCGTTGATGCCGCCTAAAAAGAGAATGCCAAATGCAATTAATGCAACCACTACGAAGGCACCCATATCTGGTTCAGCCATCAACAAGCCACCCACCAATGCAACTGCGATACCCATAGGTAGCATGCCCTTAACGAAAGAATGGAGATATTCTTGTCGCTGAACGGTATAACTTGCTGCAAAGATCACAGTAGCAAATTTCATCAACTCTGATGGCTGGAAGTTCATCAAGCCAAGTGGTATCCAGCGCTTAGCGCCGTTCACACCCTTGCCAATGCCGGGAATTAAGACTGCGATAAGCAATAAAACAGTAAATCCAAAAATGATTGGCGAATAACGGTCCCATACTTTTGTGGGAATCTTGAACGCCCATATACCTACCCCAATTGCAATCGCCAGAGAAATGAGATGTCTTATCAGGAAGAAATTACTACTGTAGTTAGCGTACTTAGGTCCATCAGCCAAGGTAATTGAAGCGGAATACACCATCACCAAGCCAATCAACATCAGAGAAAGAACCGCCCATACAAGCAACTGGTCGTAATCCATCATGCGCGAGCGAGTTTGCTCTACACCAGAAACTGCATCACGCAAGCCAGTACGGAAATTATCAATACCACCACGAGATAAATTCCAAAAACGATTTAGACCAAGACGATTTTCAGGAAGCAATTTTTCTTTTAAGTTCATATCTGAACTCCTTCAAAATGCATCCCTAATTCCTCGACTTCTGCCGCAAATACTTGAGCACGCTCTTTATAGTCTCGGAACTGATCTAAGCTTGCGCAGGCTGGCGATAGCAATACCAAGTCACCAGATATTGCCTGTGATGCTGCTGCCTGAACGGCTGATTTCAGATCACCGCAATTAGTGATCTGAATACCAGAACCTAGAGCCTGCCCAATAACAGCTCCATCTTTGCCGATCAAGAAAGCGCCTTTAACAAAGCGTAAAGCTGGCTCACGTAATGGACTGAAATCCTGACCTTTACCTTCACCACCAGCAATTAACCAAATACGTTTACCAGAATCATTATTGCCAAGACCATTTAATGCGGCAACAGTTGCGCCTACGTTGGTACCCTTACTATCATCCACATATTCAACATCATTAACAATCGCAATACTTTGAACCCGATGTGGTTCACCATGGTAATCACGTAGGCCATGCAAGAGCACATTCATAGGCAAATTAGCGGCACGCGCTAAAGCAAGTGCAGCCAGAGCATTTAAGGCATTGTGGCGACCACGGATTCTTAAGGCATCTACTGGAATCAAGCGCTTGAGTCTTAATGGCTCATCTTCTTCGATAGTGGCAGACTTACGACGACGCTTAGGCTTAGGCTCAACATCCTCATCTACTTCAGCCCACACCAGCCAATCAATTCCACCTGCACGTAAGTCATGCTCGATACCAAAGGCACCCTGTTCATCAGGGCGATTTGAGCCGAAAGTCACAATCGACTTTTCTAACTTTTGCGCTTCAGAAAGCAAACTCATCACCAAAGAATCATCGCGATTCAATATGCAAACTGTTTTGTCGCCAAATATTTTAGATTTAGCTAACCCATAAGCCTGCATGTCACCATGCCAATCCAGATGATCTTGAGTAAGATTGAGAACGGTCGCAGCGCTTGCATTAAAAGTGTGCGTATAAACTAGTTGGAAGCTTGACAACTCAAGCACCCATACATCAGGCATGTCCACAATATGATCTGCCGTATCTAAGCAGCTCATCAACTTATCCAGAGCCGCAGGACTGATGTTTCCTGCAACAGCTACTTTTTTACCAGCACGTTCACAGAGTTGGCCAGTTAATGCAGTAGTTGTGGTTTTTCCATTAGTACCGGTAATAGCTAAAACTGCAGCAGCATAAGCAGAATCTTGCCCTTCATTTTTCGCCATACGGTCTAAAGCAGAAATTGCACGAGCAAAAAATTCAATTTCACTCCAAACATCAATTTGCGCTTCATCAGCTTTTGCCAAGAATGACTTGGTTGGCTCTTGCAGCGGCGATAGGCCTGGACTAATACCAATCACATCAATATTTTTCAGTAAATCATCGCCCAAAGGACCAAAACAAATATCTTTTAGACCAGCAATTTGCAACTCTTTAAGCCAAGCATTTTGGCGTTCAGTCAATTTAGATTGATCACGGGTGTCAGCTACGCGTACCTGCGCCCCATTGCGTAGACACCATTTCGCCATGGCAACACCAGACTCACCTAAGCCCAATATCAGGAATTGGTGTGGTGCTTGATAGCTTTCATCAGCCATCAACGTTGAATTTGCAAAGGTATTTTCTAAGATCAACATATTTACTTTTGCTTTACCGTAACTTCAAGCTAGACAAGCCAATTAAGACTAAAAGAATGGTGATAATCCAGAAACGCACTACTACTTGCGTCTCCTTCCAGCCACCTAGTTCGAAATGGTGATGTAATGGCGCCATACGGAAAATACGGCGACCTTCGCCAAAATATTTTTTAGTAAGCTTGAACCAAAATACCTGGAGCATTACTGAAACCGTTTCAGCAACAAAAATTCCGCCCATCACAAAGAGCACTATCTCTTGACGCACAATCACTGCAATAGTTCCAAGTGCGCCACCTAATGCAAGAGCGCCGACATCACCCATAAATACTTGCGCTGGATGAGCGTTGTACCAAAGAAAAGCTAAACCAGCGCCACCCATTGCGCCGCAAAAAATTAGTAATTCACCAGCACCCGGAATATAAGGGAATAATAAGTATTTAGCATAAATAGCATTACCCATTACATAGGCAAAAGCGCCCAAAGCAGCACCAACCAAAATCACCGGCATGATTACTAAACCATCAAGTCCATCAGTTAGGTTTACTGCATTACTACTGCCAACAATCACCAAATAACTCAGAATGATGAAACCCATCATGCCTAGTGGATAACTAACCTCTTTAATGAAAGGTAATAGCAAGTTTGTTTTTGCTGGAAGATCTAAAGCAAAGCCACTCTTGAGCCACTCATAGAAAAGTTGTAGAACCTTTAGATTATTTACCTCGGAAACTGAGAATGCTAAATAGATGGCCGCGAATAAACCAATTATTGTTTGCCAAAAGAACTTTTCTCTAGAGGCCATTCCCTTAGGATCTTTTCTAGCAACCTTGCGATAGTCGTCGACCCAGCCAATTGCACCAAAACCAAAGGTAACGATCATCACAATCCAAATAAATCGATTACTGAGATCAGCCCACAACATACATGAGACAAAAATACCGATCAGTATCAGAACGCCTCCCATGGTTGGAGTACCCGATTTCACCAAATGCGTCTGTGGGCCATCAGCACGAACTGCTTGACCCATTTTTAAGGCAGTTAATTTACGAATTACCCATGGTCCCGCAGCTAAGCCAATGAGTAATGCAGTTACTGTAGCCATCACTGCTCTAAAAGTGATGTAGTTAAATACTCGGAAAAATCCGAAATCGTCCTGTAACCACTGCGCCAACATTAAGAGCATGCTTTAGCCTCCTCTAACAAGGCTTGAACTACACGCTCCATACGCATAAACCGAGAACCTTTAACCAAAATATTGAGATGTTGATTACTGCCAGTAGACTGCGCATGTAATGCAGCCCTCAACTGAGTAATCAAGCTATCCATATCAGCAAAATGAATTGCGCTAGACGCAGTCAAGCTTGTACTTGCTACCTTATTAAATCCTTGCAGAGCAAATTGGCATTGCTCGCCCAAAGCAAATAATTTTGAGATACCTTGTTCAGCTGCATAGGCACCAACCTCTCGGTGAAATTCTGGACCTTGATTACCAACTTCACCCATATCACCCAAGATTAGCCATGATAAGTTTCCTGATTGTTTTAGGGCATCGATTGCCGCTCTTACAGAATCAGGATTAGCGTTATAGCTATCGTCGATTAAGGTACGGTTGGAATCCATTGCCTTAGCCTGCATGCGTCCATTTACTGGCGAGAAAGCCTCGAGGCCTTGTTTAATCTTTTCAAGACTCACACCTGCAGCTATACCTACAGAGCATGCAGCCAGAGCATTGCGTACGTTATGACTGCCTAGAGTATTTAATTGAACCTCGATAGTTCCTAATTCAGTTTGAATCTTTACAAATCCATTGCTCAATAAACTTCCAGTTACTGAAGCGGAAGTTTTAGTCTGCGCAGAAGTCAAAATAAAATCGATTACCTTACGATCTGCAGCAGCCTCACGCCAAACATCAGAAAATTCTGAATCAGCTGGAAATATAGCAATTCCATCCTTTGGCAAGGCACGAATTGCATCTGAATGCTCTTGCGCTACTGCTGCAACAGTAGCCATAAACTCTTGATGCTCACGCTGTGCATTATTAATTAATACAATGCTCGCTTGTGCAATTGCAGCTAGCTGGGCAGTTTCGCCTGGATGATTCATACCAAGCTCTACTACTGCAAGTCGATCTGTTGGACGTAATTTCAATAGCGTTAAAGGCAAACCAATATCATTATTTAGATTGCCTTTGGTTACCAAAGTGTGTTGCTCGCCAACTGCGGCCTTGAAAATTGATGCAATCATCTCTTTAACAGTGGTCTTACCATTACTACCGGTAACCAATGCCAAAGGAATCGAATAAGTGGCACGCCATGCTTTTGCCAAATTACCCAAGCCAATACGAGTATTTGAAACGCAAATAGCGGGTAAGTCGGCCGGGCATTGATCTTGATTACTAATTAAAGCAGCTCCAGCTCCAGTCTTAGCTACATCCGATAAAAAGTCATGTGCGTCAAAACGTTCGCCTACTAACGCCACAAATAATTCGTTACGCTCAATCTGTCGACTGTCGGTACCAACTCTAGAAATCATTATTTCTTTTGCGTTTTGTGCAGAAGCATTCATTAGTGTGCTTCCTGGCAACATCGCTTGGGCTTGGGAAAGGCTTGTCATGAAAGACATTAGATTCCACCTCCGGCAGCCAAGCGAATATGCTCTTGATCAGAAAAATCAAATCTCTTCCCTTTGATTTCTTGGGTGGTTTCGTGACCTTTACCAGCTACCAAAACAATATCGCGTACATCTGCATTACGAATTGCAGTCATGATGGCTGATGCACGATCAGCAATCATTTGAATATTCTGCATATCCATCTTCATACCACTACGAATCATCTGCATAATGAGTTGCGGATCTTCAGAGCGGGGGTTATCGCTAGTAATCAAAACATAGTCTGCATTACGTTCAGCAACCACACCCATCTGTGAACGCTTATCTGTATCGCGATCTCCACCACAACCAAATACACACCACAACTTTCCACCGCGTTGCTCAGCGATGGGGCGCAATGCTTGCAAGGTCTTTTCTAAAGCATCAGGAGTATGTGCGTAATCTACAACTGCCAATAAGCCTTCTGTTTTTTGTTGCTTACCAAGAGGAATTAACTCCATACGGCCAAGTACTGAATTTAAATGGCTAATTTTCTTGGCCGCATCTTCAATATCAACTCCCTGAGTAAGCAATACTGCCCATACTGCAAGCGCATTACTTACATTAAATTCGCCCAATAGCGGAATGTGCAATTGAATACTGCCCATGTTTTCACAAACAAAAGTGGAGTTATAACCAGAGCCGGATAGGATGGTATCTTTTGCACAAATACGCTGTAAACGCTCACCAAATTTTTCAAAGCCCTTGAATGCGGATTGGGATAATGCATATGCCCAAACTTGCAGGCTTTCTTTTGCTAATAAATTCATGGCTAACTCACGACCAAAAGAATCATCTATATTGATGACTGCATTCTTAAGCCCAGCTTGCTGAAATAACTTTGCCTTTGCTTCAGCATACTCAGACATGCTACCGTGATAGTCCAAATGTTCTTGTGTCAGATTAGTAAACACTGCACAATTAAATTCAATTCCGGAGACGCGCTCTTGATGCAAGGCGTGTGAGGAGACCTCCATCGCTACTTGCTTTGCTCCAGTCTTAAGTAATTCCGCCAGCTGCGTCTGTAGTTTTGGGGCATCAGGAGTGGTATAGCCGGTTTGAACTAATGCTCCAGGGAAGCCGGTGCCCAGTGTGCCTAAAACTGCAGTGCGATGATCACTAGTATCAAGTGCTTGAGCAAGCCACTGCGTGATACTGGTTTTGCCATTAGTGCCAGTAACACCAATGATTTTTAATTGCTTGCTTGGATGGTCGTACCATTGAGCACAAAGCTGACCCACTTTCTCGGCAAGATTTTCAACAGCAAAACATTGCGGGTGATCTAGAAATTGGGATTTCATTCCTGCTGGGTCAAAAATGACTGCAGCTGCGCCACCCTCCAATGCATTAGCTATAAACTGACGTCCATCCCGCAAAGCATTTCCATGTCCAACCGGATAGGCAAAAAAGATATCGCCAGACCGAATCTGGCGACTATCCGCACACACTTTTGCGCAAGAATTCGTTAAAGTGCGTAAGTGGTCAATCAAATGATTGGTGTCTATTTTCAAATCCACCCTCATCGTTTCAAAACCACGCGTTGAGGCTGCGCACTAGCAGTTTGAATTTCTGACCCACTCTTATCTTGCAAAACCATTTGTTTGATTTGGTTATCTGGTGAGACATTCAATGAACGTAGCGTCTCCTCAACAATAGTTGAGAATACGGGTGCCGCAACGTCACCGCCGTAATGACTACCGCTGGTAGGCTCATCAATCATTACAGCAACAACAATTCTAGGCGCGCTAATTGGAGCAAGCCCAGCAAAATAAGCACGATAAGAATTACCATACCCCTTGCCAACTAATTTATGTGCTGTACCTGTTTTTCCACCAACACGATAACCTTCTACCTGAGCTTTAACAGCAGTACCCTCAGCCTCAGTTACTGCTTCCATCATATTGCGCATTTCAATTGCAGTTTTTTGAGATAAAACTTTGGTGCCTGTTTTGAATTCAGGACTACGCTCAATCGTTAAGGGAACTAATTCGCCATCACGTGCAAAAATCGTATAAGCACGTGCCACCTGAAAGAGTGATGCAGAGATGCCGTAACCAAACGCAATACGCGCTTGATCAGTAGGCACCCATTTTTTAAAAGGATGCACTGTGCCGGCAACGGCACCAGGGAAACCAATCTTTGGCGCCTGCCCTAAGCCAACCGCAGTATAAAAATCCCACATCTCTTCAGGAGAGAGATTGTTCATCGCAATCTTTGCAGTACCAATATTGCTAGACTTTTGAATAATTTGTGCGACCGTTAGATTTCCATAAGAATGAGTATCGGTAATGGGTTTAGGGCCAATCGAATATTTCGCACCAATCACCATATTGGTGTCTGGCTTAATTGCACCTTTTTCTAATGCAATCGAAATTGTTAATGGTTTTATTGTGGAGCCAGGTTCAAAAGTGTCCGTTAAGACTCGATTACGTAGTTGCTCACCGGTCAGGTGCCTACGATCATTTGGGTTATAGCTTGGATAATTTGCCAAAGCCAAAATCTCACCCGTTTGTGTATCGAGAACAACTGCACCACCCGCTTTAGCATGATGTTGCAGTACGGCATCTTTTACAGCGTTATAAGCCAAGAACTGTATCTTGCTATCAATAGATAGATTTAAATCTTTCCCGTTTTGCGGCAATTGTAAGATTGCAACATCTTCAACCACACGGCCCAAGCGATCAACTACCACACGCCTTTGACCAGGATGACCAGCAAGCTCATTCTCACGAGAAAGCTCCATACCTTCCTGACCTTTGTCATTCACATTTGTAAAACCAACCACGTGCGCCATCGCCTCGCCCTCTGGATAGAAGCGACGATACTCATTGTTCAAGCCAATACCAGGGATCTCTAACTGTTTAATTTGCTGTGCTACTGCTGGATCAACTTGACGCTTTAAAAAAACTTGCTTGCGATCTTCTTTCAACTTCTTACGCAGCTCAGCTTCACTGATTTGCAAAAGACTCGCTAATTTTTTAACTTTATCAGCAGCTAAATCATCTGGCACTGTGTCGTTATAGGCAATAATTGACTTAGCCTCCAAACTTGTTGCAATGACTTGGCCATTACGATCAAGAATTTTTCCACGACTAGCAGGCAACTCTAATTCACGCTGAGTACCGCGCACACCCTTTGCTTCATAAAATGCATTACCTGGACCCTGAATCCAAAATGCACGCAGTAATAACATCATGAACACAAAGAACAAGAGGAATAGCATTAAACGCGACCGCCACATCGGCAGGCGCAATACTAAATTCGGCGTAGTAGAAAAACCAACCGGCCTCATTTTGTCTCCTTTAAATACAAAGTACGCTCAGGAGAAATGGGAGACATGTGCAATTGATTGCGGGCAACGTCACGAATACGTGCAGATTTAGAAAGATTGCGCTGCTCATACTCCAGACGAAGCCACTCTTGATTTAGCATACGCTCTTCAATTTGAGCGCGTTCTTGAAGAATGAACAATTTACGAGCACGCTGCTGAGCCGCCACCAGCGATAAAGCGCAAATTAATAGCAATGCAAGGAGTGTCAATGTAGCGCGATTCATGCTGCTATCACCATACGCTTTTCAGCTACACGCATGATTGCTGAGCGCGCCCGTGGATTTTCAGATACCTCTGTATTGCTTGGCTTGACGCGAGCAATAATTTCAAGTGCGCTTTGTGGTAGATCTTTTTCACGCACGGGCAGTCCACGTGGTACCTCTACTTTTGCATGCGACTGTATAAACTGCTTAACGATACGATCCTCAAGAGAATGGAAGCTGATAACTGCAAGTCTTGCACCGGGCTTTAATAATTTCAGGGCCGCCTTTAGGCCAAGCTCTAAATCCTCTAACTCGCGATTAATGAAAATGCGCAAAGCTTGAAATGTTCTAGTTGCAGGGTCCTGCCCTGCTTCGCGAGTACGTACTACACTAGCCACAAGATTAGCCAGTTCAGAAGTCGTTTTTGGAGGAAAGCCTTCTTCACGCTTAGCTACAATGGCTTTTGCAATCTGAAATGCAAAGCGCTCTTCACCGTAAGTCTTAATCACGTGTGTGATCTCCTCTGGCGGTGCTTTTTCTATCCACTCTGCTGCTGTCAAACCGTGATCGGTATTCATACGCATGTCGAGTGGACCTTCGCGGCGAAAAGAAAATCCCCGATGTGCTTCGTCTACTTGAGGTGAACTGATTCCCAAGTCCAACAAAATTCCATCCACTGATCCTGCCTCTGCATATTGATCCATCTGCGCAAAGCTGTCGTGCACAATTTTCAATCGTGGGTCGTTGATTTTTTGCGCAACTGCAATCGCATCCAAATCCTTGTCGAATGAAATCATTCGTGCTGTAGAATTTAATTCTTTGAGTAGCGCTTGTGTGTGACCGCCGCGCCCAAAGGTTCCGTCGATTAGCAAAATATTGTTTGATGTATTTTGATTTTGAATCAGCGGACCGCCAACCAGCGCCGTCACCGCCTCGGCCAGTAACACTGGGCGATGAGTTATGTTCATAGCACCCTGTCATCAAAAATTAAATTGCTTGAGTGCTTCAGGCATGCCTTGTGCGATAGCAGCCTGCTCTTTTGCAGCGTATGTTGCTGCGTCCCACAACTCCAGGTGACTGCCCATGCCAAGCAAAATCACCTCTTTTTCAATTCCTGCTGCTGCGCGCAACTCTGGACTGACTAATACGCGACCAGCGCTGTCCAAGTCCAACTCGGCTGCATTCCCCAAAAAAATACGGCGCCACCAATGGGCATCCATTGGAAGTTGTGCAACTCTTGCCCTGAAGGTTTCCCACTCTGGTCTTGGGAATAAAAGTAAGCAGCCGTCGGGGTGTTTTGTAAGCGTAATTCGGCCCTCGCCCTGCACCAACAAGGCGTCACGATGCTTTGCCGGCACAGACATGCGGCCTTTTACATCCAAATTGAGAGCTGACGCACCTTGAAACACCAATTACCCCACTTTTTCACACTTCCTCCCACTTTAGAGGATCGCACTTAGAGGGTCAAGTGTTTTTGAGAGTTTTTTTGGGAATTTCTCTATTGTTTACAAACACTTAGCGTCATGTGTTAAGAAAATCGTGATAATAAAATAGCTACTTGAAACAATGGCTTGGAAAATATACTTAAGAATAGATCTTAGCTATTCAGCGAGATAATCACTCAACATACTGTATTTATAACCAGTAATAAGTGAAAAATATACCAAGAGTTAATTTTTGAAAACAATTCTTTAATTTAAACGAATTTTGGTTTTAAATTTTGTAAGCAGTAGTTGTCATTACCTTCGACATTGCCCGCATTATTTTCTGAATCGGTTCAGGTAAATCTACCCCGCCAGAGTTTTTTGCTGCTTGCCCATGAACAATTTCATCAACGCGCATTTGATCAATAATTGCACGAGAACGTTGGTCTTCTTTTGGCAGCTTCTCAAGATGACTCTCTAAGTGATTCTCAACTTGTTTTTCTGTCTCAGCAACAAAACCTAGGCTCCACTTATCACCCGCTAAGCCAGCTAACAAGCCGATTGCAAAGGATCCTGCATACCATACTGGATTGAGATAACTAGTATGTGATCCAAGCTCTTGTAGTCTAGTTTCACACCACGCAAGATGATCCATTTCTTCTTGACCAGAATGATCCAACATCTCCTGAATTTCTGGATTTCTTGCGACTAATTTTTGTGCTTGATAGAGCGCTTGCGCACAAACTTCACCGACGTGATTGACGCGCATGAGTCCCGCCGCATGCTTGCGTTCAGCAGCGTCCAAAACAGAATAACTACTCAATTCAGAGCCCGGTATGGGTCTATGCGCATTTGCACCGCCGACCACTGAACGCAGTGCGGTATCAAACTCCAGAATAAAACGGTCTATGAAGGACATACCAAAGCCTAGATTAAAACTTCTGCTTTAGAGCTTTGCTTAGTCTTCAAACCCAGTTCAGCCAAGAGCTCACGGTCTTGTTCAGCCTCTGGATTACCAGTAGTTAGTAGTTGCTCACCATAGAAAATCGAGTTGGCACCAGCCATGAAGCACATAGCCTGAACAGCCCTGCCAAGCTCCTGACGGCCAGCGGATAAACGCACACGCGCTTTAGGCATAGTGATCCTAGCAACTGCAATTGTTCTTACAAACTCCAGCGGATCTAAAGGCTTTTGCTCAGCCAATGGCGTTCCTGCCACTGGCACCAAATGATTAATTGGCACTGATTCTGGGTAAGGGTTCAAATTAGCTAGGCGAGCCAAAAATGCTGCTCTTTGTTCTCTAGACTCACCCATGCCCACAATACCGCCGCAACAAACAGACATGCCGGCCGCACGGACATTTGAAATCGTATCCAAACGATCTTGGTAGCCCCGAGTAGAAATCACCGAGCGGTAAAAGTCCTCACTGGTATCCAAGTTATGGTTATAAAAGTCTAGGCCAGCCTCTTGCAGTGCTTGAGCCTGATCTGCCTCCAGCATGCCCAAGGTGGCGCAAGTCTCTAGGCCTAGGGCTTTAACACCCTTAATCATGGCTGTGACTTTTTCGATATCACGGTCTTTAGGTTCACGCCAAGCAGCACCCATACAAAACCGATTGGAACCAGCGGCTTTGGCTGCCTTAGCGGCCTCCAGAACCTGTTCCAAGCTCATAAGCTTCTCAGCCTTTACATCCGTGTCATATCGAGCTGCCTGAGGGCAGTAAGCGCAATCCTCAGGGCAGCCGCCTGTCTTGATTGACAACAATGTAGCCAATTCCACATCGCCCTTAGGGAAAAACGCCTTATGAGTCTCTTGAGCTTTTAGCATTAGCTCATTGAATGGAAGTGCGAATAAAGCCTCTACTTGAGGAACTGACCACTCGCTGGTTGCAGGAGTTGCCGAACTCCCCTTTTGATGCAAATCAGCCTTTGATTTGAACTGGGTTAAAGGTTTTTCAACGGTTTGAGTGTCCTGCATGGCTAAATTCCAGAAAATGGGTAGATTCAGGCATAAACATAACAGATACGAGGCTGAATTTGGAAAAACTAGTGGTCAAATATCAAACATGAAGGTTATTTCTGATTTAAATCAAGCCACCCTCGTTGATCGTAGCTTAGCCGCCGTTTGGCACCCATGCACACAGATGAAACAGCATGAGTCCTTTCCTTTGGTTTCCATCTCAAAAGGGAGGGGCGCCTGGCTCTATGACGAGAACGGCAAAGCCCTGCTCGATTCTATTAGTTCTTGGTGGACCAATTTGTTTGGCCACTCTAATCCAAGTATCAATCAAGCAATTACTGCGCAATTAGAAAAAATTGAGCATGTCATGCTCGCTGGATTTACGCATCAACCAGTAGTTGAATTATCTGAAAAACTTTCCGCACTGACTCATCATCATTTAGGCCACGTCTTTTATGCATCCGATGGTGCATCTGCTGTTGAGATTGCATTAAAGATGAGTCATCACTATTGGCAACTCAATGGTAAGGCACAAAAGAAAAAATTTGTCTGCTTAGAGAATGGCTACCATGGAGAAACACTTGGCGCATTAGCAGTAACTGATGTGGCCATCTTCCGACAAGCTTATGGATCACTCTTGCAAGATGTTTTCACCATCTCTTCACCCGATGCACGTAAAGCAAAGATCGGTGAGAGTGCCGAAGATGTTGCTAAATATGCAGCAAAACAGCTTGAAGAATTGTTTGCAAAAGAGCATCCATATATTGCGGCCATCATTGTTGAGCCTTTAGTTCAATGCGCAGGACAAATGGCTATGCACTCCGCTGAATATTTACGCTTAGTGAGGGCTTTATGTGATCGTTATGAAGTCCATCTCATTGCTGATGAGATCGCAGTAGGTTGTGGGCGGACTGGTAAATTTTTCGCCTGCGAACATGCTGGCATATGGCCAGACTTCTTAACACTCTCTAAGGGTATTAGTGGTGGCTATCTGCCACTATCCCTTTGCCTAACCACTGACTCAATTTATCACGCTTTTTATAGTGATCAGACTCAGCAAGGATTTCTGCATTCTCACTCCTATACTGGTAACCCGCTTGCATGCGCTGCGGCACTGGCTTGTCTAGAGATTTTTGAAACAGATAATGTATTAGAAAAAAATATTGGGCGCTCGCAAGATTTAGCACGAGCTTTTGCTTGGGCAAAAACGGATTCACGAATTGAGTACTGGCGCCAACAAGGGATGATTTTGGCATTCGATATAAAGAAGGAATGCCTCAAAAATTCCCAAACGTTTGCGAAAGAAATGTTTTCGAATAGCTTAGACCAAGGCATATTGATCAGACCAATCGGTAATACTATCTATGTCATGCCTCCCTATATTTTATCGCCACTGGAGGCCATGGAATTAGGTAACGCAACGCAGCGTGCTCTTGAGAAGACATTGGCATGAGTAAGTCCTTAAGTACATTTAGCGCCCTAGATTTAGCGCGAGTACAGATTTCAGATCTCGAATCCCAATTACTCAAGCGCAAACTCAGGGCAACACAATCCCCCTGTGATACCAAAGTCTTAGTTGATGGACGAGAGTTAAAGGCCTTCTGCAGTAATGACTATTTGGGACTTGCGAACCATCCCGAGCTAATTAAGGCGCTTACTGAGGGTGGCGAAGAGTATGGAGTAGGTAGTGGCGCCTCTCATCTCATTAGCGGTCATAGCGCAGCTCACGAACTACTTGAAAGCCAACTAGCCTCTTTTCAAAGGCAACATATCCCAAATGCGCGAGCCCTCTTTTTTAGCACTGGTTATCTAGCCAACCTTACAGCCATCACCACATTTACTAGACTAGCGCCCCAAGGTAATGCCAGCATTTATTCGGCAAGGTTAAATCATGCCTCCCTGATTGATGGTGTTCGTTTAGCAGGTGCGCAGACTCAAGCAAGTGTCACTTTGTTTGACCACGTCCAGATAGCATCATTAAATGAGTTACTCAAGAACGATCAAAGGCCTCTAAAAATAATTGTGATCGATGGCGTCTTCAGCATGGATGGTGACCTTGCCCCTGTTAAAGAGCTATTAAAGCTTGCTGAGCAATATGATGCACTCCTTCTAGTAGATGACGCTCATGGGTTTGGCGTTCTCGGCAGACATGGTCATGGTATTTTGGAACAAGTAAGTATCTGCTCCGATCGCATCATTTATATCGGCACACTTGGTAAAGCTGCGGGAGTATGTGGGGCTTTTATTTGTGCACAAGATGCCTTTATTGAATGGCTAGTCCAAAAGGGTCGTCCCTTTATCTACAGTACTGCATCACCACCAGCGATTGCACATACTCTCTCTAAAAGCTTAGAAATCATTGAGGGGGATGAGGGCACTAATCGACGTGCACAACTCAATAAACTCATTCGTATTTGGCAAGATGAAATGGAATTCTCTCAATGGCAAAAAGTATCTTCTTGCACAGCGATTCAACCCGTAGTCTTGGGCAGCAACGCCAATGCCTTGCTAGCATCTCAGTTATTAGACGAAGCAGGTTACTGGATTCCAGCTATTCGTCCACCTACTGTGCCGAATGGTAGCGCACGATTACGCATTACTTTTTCTGCCAACCATAGCGAAGCAGATTTACATGAACTCATCCATACACTAAAAACAATTGAGAATCAGGTGATTGAAAAGGCCAAGCATGAATAAATTTAATGGTCTCTTTATCACGGGCACTGATACCGAGGTTGGAAAAACCCTAGTCAGTGGCACGCTTATTCACAAATTACGAGAGCAGGGAACAAAAACAATTGGCTTTAAGCCAGTGGTTGCAGGCACTTATCAAGATACAGATGGCACAACCCTGAATGAGGATTTAGAAACACTACACATCGCCTCAAATCTCAAATCCAGAGAAGTGAGTTTGTGCCCCTATGTATTGGATCAGCCAGCTGCCCCACATTTAGTAGCGGCTGGTAAAGGGATAAAACTTGAAATGAGCGTAATCACGCAAGCTTTTCAGAATATTCAAAAGCAAGCAGATTGCATTGTGGTTGAAGGTGCTGGAGGTTTTCTCGTTCCTCTAAATGATGAGGAAGATTTATCTGATGTCGCAAAAGAAATGAATTTACCCATCATTCTTGTAGTGGGTATGAAATTAGGGTGCATTAATCATGCCCTGCTCACGTGTGAGGCTATCAAGGCACGTCATTTAAATCTTGTTGGATGGGTAGCTAATTCCCTAAATAGAGAAATACCGCTTCTTCAAGAAAATATACAAACCCTCAAAACCAGAATTGCTGCGCCCTTTTTAGGCCTTATTCCAACACTGCCAAAAGATCTTCAAAAATCTGATAACAGCCCTTATTCAATAGAGGCGCTGACTTTTGCTGCACAGCACATTCAATTGCCCCAGAATTTAGGAGTTCATTTAGGGTAATTTCCCTAAAGGCATCCTCAAGAACTTTCGGATAAGATGAAGGAATGCATTTATCACCAGAAATTATTGCCTCTGCCGACGCTATCCAAGAAATTCGACGCAATATTCATGCGCATCCTGAATTGCGTTTCGAAGAAAATCGCACAGCCGATCTAGTTGCGGAGGCTCTTTCTAGCTGGGGAATTACCGTTTACCGTGGCATGGGCAAAACAGGTGTTGTTGGTCGTCTCGATGGAGATTTAGGCTCAGGCAAGATGATTGGCTTACGCGCCGATATGGATGCGCTGCCTTTACAAGAACATAATAATTTTGCACATGCCTCTAAAAATCCAGGAAAGATGCATGCATGCGGACATGATGGTCACACTGCAATGCTTCTGGGTGCTGCACAATATTTATCAAATCATCGTGACTTCAAAGGCACAGTAATTTTTATTTTCCAACCAGCCGAAGAAGGTGGTGCTGGCGCAAATGAAATGATCAAAGATGGACTCTTCAAAGAGTTCCCATGTGATGCAGTATTTGGTTTGCACAACTGGCCTGGTTTAGCTGAGGAGCACTTCGGTGTTACTCCCGGCCCAATGATGGCTTCAAGCAATGCTTTTGAAATCATCATTAAAGGTAAAGGTGGCCATGCTGCTTTACCTCATAATAGTGCCGATCCTGTATTTACAGGTGCTCAAGTGGTCCTTGCCTTACAAAGCATCATCACACGGAACAAACGTCCTGTCGATGCTGCGGTTTTATCAATTACGCAATTTCATGCGGGTGAGACCAGTAATGTCATTCCTGATAGCGCCTTTATCGGTGGCACGGTACGCACATTCACTTTAGATGTCTTAGATCTGATTGAGCAACGTTTACGAGAAATATCTCACAGTATTGCAAGTGCTTTTGATTGTCAGGCTGAAATTAGCTTCTCCAGAAATTACCCGCCATTAATTAATCATGCTGATGAAGTGGAATTTGCCACCGAAGTAATGGGTGAAATAGTGGGCAAACAAAATGTGAATGCATCAATTGACCCCACTATGGGCGCTGAAGATTTTGCTTTTATGTTGCTGGAAAAGCCAGGTTGCTACGTCTTCTTAGGCAATGGTGACGGTGATCACCGCTCATTGGGCCATGGTATGGGCCCGTGCCACTTGCACAATCCATCCTACGATTTCAATGACTCTTTGATTCCGGTGGGTGTGAGCTATTGGGTCAAACTAGCTCAACGCTTCCTAGAAAAAAACTAAATTTAGTCAAATTAAGAATTCGTAAATTTGGCTGGGCGCTTTTCCATAAACGCAGCCATACCCTCTTTTTGATCATTTGTTCCAAAGCAGGCATGGAATAGGCGGCGCTCAAAATGAATACCTTCAGACAAAGTGGTCTCATAGGCAGTGTTGATACTTTCCTTCACCATCATCGCTGTCAATAAGGGCATATCTGCAATGCCTTTAGCAATCGCTTTGACCTCCTTCAATAACTCTGCTTGCGGGAAGATGCGTGCGACTAATCCAGAGCGCTCAGCCTCTGCTGCATCCATCATGCGACCTGTCAAAGCTAGATCCATCGCTTTTGCCTTAGATACTGCACGAGGTAAGCGTTGCGTACCTCCAGCGCCAGGAATAATGCCTAGCTTCACTTCAGGCTGTGCAAACTTAGCATTATCAGCAGCCATGATGGTGTCGCACATCATGGCTAATTCACATCCACCACCGAGCGCATAACCAGAAACTGCAGCAATCACTGGCTTACGAACTTTTTTAATTTCTTCCCAGTTACGGGTAATGAAGTCATCACGATAGACATCTTTCAAGTCATACTTCGCCATAGATGCAATATCCGCTCCAGCAGCAAACGCTTTCTCGCTACCAGTAATAATCATGCAGCCGATATTGTCATCTGCATCAAAAGCTAGTAATGCAGCACCAAGCTCTTCCATCAATTGATCGTTTAGTGCATTTAACACTTCTGGACGATTTAAAGTAATGGTGGCAACCTTGCCTTCTACTTCAGTCAAAATTGTTTTGTAGCTCATAAATTTCTTTCGGTGGAATATTGATTAACGCGGAAGCAGCAACCACATCTTGCCATTTTGTTTCATGCGACCAGCCATCTCTCCAGCAGAGTCCCCAGATCCCCAATAGTAGTCGGCTCTGACGCCTCCTACAATAGCCTTGCCAGTATCTTGCGCCATCACAAGTTTTTGCAAGGGCTGACTGCTTAATGGTTTAGTAGTCGCCAAAAATACAGGGGCGCCCAAGGGCAGCGCCTGTAAGTCCACCGCAATACTGCGCTCTCCAGTAAGTGGAACACCAAGAGCCCCATTAGGACCTAAATCGGCCGCTACATTACCAGGCAGTTCTTTGAAGAAAACAAAACGCGGATTAGCATTGAGCATTTCATTAACTTGACTCGGATTGCGTTTGGCCCATTGAGAAATACCTTGCATCGTTGCTTCGCTGCGAGTAATTTCTTTTCGATCTAACAACCATTGAGCAAATGATTTGAATGGCTGATCGTTAGTGCCAGCAAATCCGAGACGCAAGACACGCCCATCTTCAAGACGAATTTTTCCAGAGCCCTGAATTTGCATAAACGCAGCAGCTACAGGATCTTGCACCCAAGCAATTTCAGAGCCCTGCAAGACACCAGAGCTCATCAACTCAGCACGGCTTGGCCCTGGGTTTGGTTTAGATTTACGCCAAGCATTAGGGAAACCATAAAGTGGAGCATTGTAAGTACTGGTTCGAATTTGCGAGCCATTCATGACTGGCTCGTAATAACCAGTAATTAAACCTGTATCGCTCCCAGTGCTATTCCGAATTTCATATGCTTGAAAATAATTTTCAAAATACTTACGAATGGATGGAGTATCACGGCCCGATACGTTGCTCGCTTGAGCGCATACCTGACGCCAATTAATATCGCCGCTTTTCTTGTTCAAACTGTCGCAACTTTTTAACCAAGCTGGCCAAGCCTGAGTGAGATCATCTTCTTGCCATCCCGGCAAAGCCTGCCAAGAAACCGCGCTAAAGCTCGTAATTGAAGAGCTATAGCTTGATGGTGAGATACCAGAACTGCCGGAGCGATAACCGGTACCACGTGTAGGAGGTGTAGAACACGCTGCTATTAGGCTGGCCATGAAGATAGCGAATACACTTACAAGAACCAATTTAAATTTAGAAATCATGATCGCCAATTTACTCGATGAATACCCAATGCTACTGTTTGCTTTTGAAGGTGCCGTTGCCCTAGGACTATTACTCTTTATTGTCCTTTGGACAGGAAAAGGCAAAAAGTAGTATCAACCACTCTTCAATAGCCCCGCCTTAGTGCAGGGTACGAGGCATCACGAGGGCAAATTCTGGGATGGGAGCCTGAAAGAACTGCGCATCCTCAGTTACGCAGAAGTATTCCCCACGCATTGTTCCGGCGGGAGTGGGCAGGGTAGCCCAGCTGGTGTACTCAAAATGCTCACCTGAACGCAAGAGAGGTTGTTGACCTACAACGCCTAAGCCGCGAACCTCCTGGACATCATTATCTCCGTCTGTAATGAACCAATGGCGGGCAATTACCTGAATACTGGCTGTACCGGTATTGCGAATAGTTACCGTATAAGCAAAGGCAAATTGGCGGTTATCGGGGTCAGATTGCTCTGGAAGGTACTGGGCTTTGACCGTAATGCTCATTTCGTGAGGATTCATGGACGAATTCTGCTCCATCCTGAGGCCAACTGCAAGCTAGAATCTAGGGATGGAAAGCCAAAAATCATCCTCAAATAGTCAATTTGTGATTGCCCCCTCTATTTTGTCGGCTGACTTCGCCTGCTTAGGCAAAGAAGTACAGGACGTTTTAGTGGCAGGCGCCGACTGGATTCACTTTGACGTGATGGATAACCACTACGTACCCAACCTCACTATTGGCCCCTTGGTTTGTGAGGCGATCCGCCCATATGCAAATAAAGATGGTCAACCTGCAGTAATCGACGTGCACTTGATGATCGAGCCTGTAGATCGTATCGTTCCTGACTTTGCCAAAGCGGGTGCAAATTTAATCAGCTTTCATCCTGAAGCAAGTCCACATGTCAATCGCACACTGAACCTCATCCGTGATCAAGGTTGTCAAGCTGGTCTCGTATTTAATCCAGCAACACCGCTTGATCACTTAGATCACACTCTGGAATTACTCGATCTCGTTTTACTGATGTCAGTAAACCCAGGCTTTGGTGGACAGTCATTTATTCCGAGCACCCTCAACAAGATTTCACAAGTACGTGCTCGCCTCGATCGTTATCAAGCAGAAACTGGACGATATATTCGTCTTGAAGTAGACGGTGGAATAAAAGTCGATAACATTGCAGAAGTAGCACGAGCTGGTGCCGATACTTTTGTTGCAGGCTCAGCAATTTACGCACAAGAAAATTACACACAAGTCATTGCAGCTATGCGCTCTGAGTTAGGAAAGTCAGGAAAAGCGTAATGCAGCGTGAAGAATTTAATGCCCTTGCTAAAAAGGGTTTCAATCGCATTCCTCTGATTAAAGAGGTTTTAGCAGACCTTGAGACTCCGCTATCACTCTACGTCAAGCTTAGCCAAGCATTTGGCAAGACTAATACTTACCTTTTGGAGTCTGTTTTAGGTGGCGAGCGTTTCGGCCGTTTCTCCTTTATTGGCCTTCCCGCGAAGACTATTGTCCGAACAGTGGGCACCCCTTCTGCGCCAGTCAATGAAGTGGTAACCAATGGAAAAGTGGTTGAGACTAATACCGACAATCCGCTCGACTTTGTAGACGCTTATTTCAGGCGTTTTAAGGTTGCTTTACAAGCAGACATGCCTCGCTTTTGCGGTGGTCTTGCTGGTTACTTTGGTTATGACACTGTTCGCTATATCGAGTCACGCTTAGCCAAGCACCAACTCCCAGACGAATTAGGTGTTCCTGATATACAACTCATGCTGACTGAAGAGTTAGCAGTGATTGATAACGTTGCTGGAAAAATTTATTTTATTGTTTATGCCGATCTAAGCATCGCAGATAGCTTTGAAAAAGCACAAGGTCGCTTAAAAGAATTACTTACTTGCCTTGGCAAGCCTGCGAATATGCCGGCATCTTTACCAAGCACTAAAACTGAGCTAATCCGTAAATTCAAGGCTGCTGATTTTGAAAAGGCGGTACTGAAAACCAAAGAATACATTTTGGCCGGTGATTGCATGCAGGTTGTGATTGGCCAACGCATTAGCAAGCCATTCACCGACTCTCCATTATCACTATATAGAGCATTGCGCTCACTCAATCCATCGCCTTATATGTATTTCTATGACTTTGGCGATATGCAAATCGTAGGCTCATCCCCTGAGATTCTCGTGCGTCAAGAAAAACGTGCTACTGAGAAGATTGTGACTATCAGACCCCTTGCTGGTACACGTCCTCGCGGAGTTAATCCCGAAGAAGATGAGCGCCTAGCGAAAGAGCTCTTAGCCGACCCCAAAGAAATTGCTGAGCACGTCATGTTGATTGATTTAGCGCGTAATGACGTAGGTCGTATTGCTAAAACTGGCTCAGTCAAAGTAACTGACTCAATGTCTATTGAGAAATACTCCCACGTTCAACACATTGTTAGCTCAGTAGAGGGGGATCTTTTAGACAATATGAGCAATATGGATGTATTGCGTGCTACTTTTCCTGCGGGCACCCTCTCAGGCGCCCCAAAAATTCGGGCAATGGAAATCATTGATGAAATGGAAATTGTGAAGCGCGGTGTATATGGTGGCGCGGTGGGTTACCTTTCCTTCTCAGGCGATATGGATGTAGCGATTGCGATTCGTACAGGTGTTATCCGTGACGGTATGCTGCACTCCCAGGCAGGAGCCGGAGTGGTTGCGGATTCTGACCCCACTGCTGAATGGAAAGAAACCGAAGTGAAGGCGCGCGCAGTTCTTACAGCAGCAGATTTAGTGCAAGGAGGACTTGATGCTCCTAATGATTGATAACTACGATTCATTTACTTACAACCTCGTTCAATACTTTGCAGAACTTGGTGAAGAGGTAAAAGTCTTTCGCAATGATGAAATTACTGCTGAGGAAATTGCTAAGTTAAATCCTGCGCGTATTTGTATCTCCCCTGGACCTTGCAGCCCATCAGAGGCTGGCATCTCCGTTGAAACGATTAAACGCTATGCTGGTCAAATTCCGATCCTAGGTGTTTGTCTAGGGCACCAAGCTATCGGTGAGGCGTTTGGCGGAAAGGTGGTTCGCGCCCAAAAGGTCATGCATGGTAAGACTGACAACATCCATCACACCGGTGTAGGTGTATTTAAAAACTTACCCGATCCATTTAAGGTGACTCGTTATCACTCTCTGGCGATTGAGAAAAGTTCATTACCAGCGACCTTAGAAGTAACCGCTACTTCATCTGATGGCGAGATCATGGGTGTACGTCACAAAGAGCTTGCGGTAGAAGGCGTGCAATTTCACCCAGAATCGATTCTTTCTGAGCATGGCCATGCCCTTCTCAAGAATTTTTTACAAAACAAATAACTGCCATAAAAGCGCTATGTCAATTACACCGCAAGAAGCCTTACAAAGATGCATCGAGCATCGCGAGTTATTTCATGATGAGATGACAGCGATGATGCGCCTGATCATGAGTGGTGAAATGGCGCCAGAATTAGTAGCTGGTTTACTGGTTGCTATGCGCACCAAAAAAGAAACCGTTGGCGAAATCGCTGCTGCTGCGCAAGTAATGCGTGAATTTGCAACTTCAGTCATGGTTGATGATCGTAGCCACCTTGTTGACGTTGTTGGCACCGGCGGTGATGGTGCTCATACTTTTAATATTTCTACTGCTGCGATGTTTGTGGCTGCGGGTGCTGGTGCAAAGATTGCTAAGCATGGTAACCGTAGTGTAAGTAGTAAATCTGGCAGCGCCGATGTCTTGGAAGCGCTAGGTGTCAATCTAGCGCTGACGGCAGACCAAGTTGCTGCATGCATATCCAATGTTGGAGCAGGTTTTATGTTTGCGCCAAACCACCATCCAGCCATGAAGAATGTGGTGCCTATTCGCAAGCAACTTGGTGTGCGTACGATTTTTAATATTCTTGGGCCACTTACCAATCCCGCTGATGCCAAACGTATTTTGATGGGCGTTTTCCATGCAGACCTTGTTGGTATACAAGCGCGTGTATTACAGGCATTGGGGATGGAACATGCCCTAGTAGTTTATGGACGCGATGGTCTCGATGAAATTTCTCTAGAGGGCCCCACCTTAGTGGGCGAACTAAAAGATGGTCAAGTTCGTGAATACGAAATTCATCCAAGAGACTTTGGCTTAAGCACAACTCCAAGCAATCGTTTTAAGGTAGCCAATGCAGAGGAATCTAAGAAAATAGTTCTTGATGTACTTAACGGTAAAGTAGGTCCAGCAAGTGACATCGTATGCCTTAATGCTGGTGCCACGCTTTATGTTGCTGGAGTAGCTAGAGATATTGCGGGCGGCATTGCGCTGGCTAAGCAAGCCATTACATCTGGGGCAGCACGTCAAAAGCTAGATGCCTTTGTTGCAGCAACACAATCTAAATAATTTAATACTCATGAGCGACATCCTCGACAAAATTATTGCCACTAAAAAGATTGAAGTAGCTAACTGCCTGCAAAAACTGTCGCTCGCAAATCAACATGAGCAAGCGCAAGCCAATAATCAAGATGCTCTCCTAAAACCAAGAGGATTCATCAAAGCTATTGAGAGCAAGATCGCTGCCGGTAAAGCAGGCGTCATTACAGAAATTAAAAAAGCCAGCCCAAGCAAAGGAATTTTGCGCGAGAATTTCTTACCTGCAGCCATTGCCCAGTCTTATGAAAAACATGGCGCTGCTTGCTTATCAGTCCTAACCGATCAAGATTACTTTCAAGGCTGTAACGCATACCTCAAGGAAGCTCGTGCTGCTTGCAATATTCCAGTTCTGCGTAAAGACTTCACGATTGATCCCTACCAAGTGTATGAAGCACGTGCAATTGGTGCTGATGCCATCTTGTTAATAGTGGCTTGTCTTGAATTAAATCAGATGAAAGAGCTTGAAGCATGTGCTCATGAACTAGGTCTAGATGTCTTAGTTGAAGTGCATAACGCTCCAGAACTCGAACAAGCTTTAGAGCTGAAAACTTCACTGCTTGGCATCAATAACCGTAATCTCAAGACATTTGAAGTAACCCTGCAAACCACCCTCTCTCTCATGGCTATGGTTCCGGACAATAAAACCCTGGTAACAGAGTCTGGCATCTTAAATCGTGCTGATGTAGAGCTGATGCGCAACAATCACATTAATGCATTCCTAGTTGGTGAAGCATTCATGCGCTCCACAGTTCCAGGCGCTGCACTGAGTGAGTTGTTTTCCTAAACTTTCTTGTTAAGCCTATACATCACTCAAGAAAATACTTTACAAATTTTGGTCTGGCCATCACTAAGATTTATTTTAAATAGGTGTGCATCAGTTGCTAAAAGAGGTTCAGAGGAATACACTCATACTAGCTCTACAGCTAATACCAATAAACAATACATATGCCATCCATCAAACCCTCGCCCTATATTAAATTTCTCAACTTAATGGATGCTCTCGATCGCATCAATCCAGGCAAAAAGCTAGACTATATCGAAGAGAGCTTGCTCGACAAAGTAGTGACTTGCGCCCAAGCAAAACAGGCGATTCTGGTGGGTGATTTGATTGCTATAGCCGATCTAGGCTCCCAAGCTACATTACACGGTCGCCTGAAAAATTTAAGTGCGATGGGTTATATCAAAATGGCAGCGAATGTCGATGGCCGCAAAAAAGAAGTGCTACCCACCAAGATGGCTCTCAAGCGCTACGAAGAATTCTCCAAATGTTTGGAGAAGGCAGTTAAAGCGGCCTAATTGCCTTGATTACCTGCCGTCTTAAGGGCTGCTTTAGACGTTGAACAAGAAGTTCAATACATCTCCGTCCTTAACTACATACTCTTTGCCTTCAGCGCGCATCTTGCCCGCCTCCTTAGCGCCAGACTCACCCTTAAATTGCACAAAGTCGTCATAAGAGATTGTTTGCGCACGAATAAAGCCACGCTCAAAATCCGTATGAATCACACCCGCTGCTTGAGGTGCTGTATCGCCCACATGAATTGTCCAAGCACGCACTTCTTTAACGCCTGCCGTGAAATAAGTTTGCAAACCCAATAATGAATATCCAGCACGAATCACGCGATCCAGACCTGGCTCTTCCATACCTAAGTCAGCCAAGAACTCAACCTTATCTACCTCCTCTAGGTCAGCAATCTCCGCTTCAATGGCAGCACATACAGCAACGACTGGGGCATTTTCTTTTGCAGCATGTTGCTTTACTGCTTCAAGATGTGGATTATTTGAGAAACCGTCTTCCTTGACGTTTGCAACATACATAGCAGGCTTAGCGGTAATTAAACACAAGGGTTTAATCAATAACTTTTCGTCATCACTCAGATTCAAACTACGTATCGGTAAAGCGGAATCTAAATGAGCCTGAACCTTCGTAAGAACGGCAACCAAGGCAGCAGCTTCTTTATCATTACCTGACTTAGCTGCTTTGCTTGAGCGATTGAGGGTTTTCTCAACTGTCGCTAAATCTGATAGCGCCAATTCAGTATCAATCACGCCAATATCAGCGATTGGGTCAATTTTTCCTGCCACGTGAATCACGTTAGGATCCTCAAAACACCTTACGACATGGGTAATGGCATCTGTTTCACGAATATTCGCTAAAAACTGATTGCCTAGGCCCTCGCCTTTTGAGGCGCCAGCTACTAAACCAGCAATATCGACAAATTCGACTGCTGCCGGCAGGATGCGCTCAGGCTTCACGATCTCAGCCAAAAAGGCTAGACGGGGGTCTGGAACCTCAACCACACCAACATTAGGCTCAATCGTGCAGAAAGGATAGTTTTCTGCTGCGATTCCAGCCTTGGTAAGCGCATTAAAGAGGGTAGATTTGCCGACGTTAGGCAGGCCGACGATGCCACATTTTAAAGACATGCCTGTATTGTAAAGGGGCTGGTTTCGATATCATCGAGTTATGTCAGAAGTTCACCAAAATTACTCCCCTAAGGCTTTGGCCTCTACTCCAAAAAACCGCACCACAGATGTCGTAGTGGTAGGCGGAGGCATCACTGGTAAGGCATGCGCTCTAGGACTTGCGCAGCTGGGTCTGCAAACCATCGAGATCGCCCCAGATTTAGGAGAAAGCATCCCAAACCCACAAGGTTCTGAATGGGGCCGGAGAATTTATGCATTTTCTCCAAGCACTCAAAAATTACTGGCCCATCTACAAATTTGGGACGCGCTCGATCACAGCCGTCTTCAGCCAGTGAGAGATATGCGAATCTATGGTGATCGTGGCCAAAAGAATGACTACCTCCATCTTTCTGCATTTGAAGCTGGTACACGACAACTTGCCTGGATTGGAGAATCCAATTTAATTGAACACACTATCGATCAAGCTTCTCGCTTTCAGAACAAGTTGGAGCGTATTCATGATGCCGTAGAAAACATTCTGGTGGATGCAGAGGGAAGTACGCTGCACTTAAAAAATGGTGGAAGTATTCGTACACAACTTGTGATTGCGGCCGACGGTGCGAACTCTCCAATCCGCAATCAGCTTGGTATTAGTGCGAGCGAAGAAAGTTACTCACAAAATGCTGTAGTAGCAAATTGGCTATGCACTTATCCACATCTAGAAACTGCTTTTCAGTGGTTCTTACCTGGTGGCGATATTGTTGCCATGTTGCCACTGCCCGGAAAACAAGTCTCTATGGTTTGGTCAACGTCACCAGAACATGCTGCAGAGTTATTAAAACTAGATCAGACTCAATGGTTAGATCAATTTGCATCCATTGCTAATGGGGCAATTCATCAGCAGCTAGGAGAGCTTACGCTCAACTCAACGCCTGCAGCCTTCCCTTTGAGAAAAATTCGTGCCAAGCGATTTATCGGACCTGAGACTGATCCCAAGGTGATATTGATTGGGGATGCGGCTCATGTCATGCATCCATTGGCTGGGCAAGGTTTGAACCTCGGGTTACGAGATGTAGCAGTTCTACTAAACATCTTAGGTAAGAAAGAATCGTTCCGCTCACCTAGCGACCTAATATTACTGCGTCGTTATGAGCGACAGCGTCAAGGCGACACCACCGCACTTTTATGGGTAACAGACAAACTCAAAAAATTATTTTCTGCCAGCAGTAGTACTGAACGACAACTGCGCAACTGGGGTCTAGGCCTCGTCAATAAAAGCCATTTCATAAAACAGCGCTTAATAGAACGCGCATTTGGGGAAATCGATTTTGAATAAATTTTTATCCGCTATTAGCATCATCAGCGCAATCTTCTTTTGTACCGGGCATGCTCATGCTCAACAGGAACAACAAGTAAAAGCGGAAATCCAAAAAAAGTTGGGAGCAAATACCAAAGTAAAAAGTGTTACACCAGCGCCCGTTTCTGGCTTATACGAAGTACTGGTTGGCAATGACATTTTTTATACAGATTCTGGTGCTAAATATCTTATTCAAGGCGAAATTATTGAGCTTGCATCAGGTAAAAATATCACAGAGCAAAGACAGGCTGATTTAAATCGGATTAAATGGAGCGACTTAATACCTGCCAATGCCATCAAGAATGTGCGCGGTAATGGCAGCCGACAGCTTGCAGTCTTCTCTGATCCAAACTGCGGCTACTGTAAGCGTTTAGAAAAATCACTACAACAACTCGACAACGTAACAATCTATACGTACTTGATTCCGATTCTTTCGCCTGATTCTGCACAAAAATCAAAACAAATTTGGTGCTCGTCAGATCCTTATAAGACCTATATTGATTGGATGGTTAACGGCATTGCACCCAATGGTAAGGGTGAGTGCAGCACACCATTAGATAAGAATATGGCTTTTGCAAAAACCTATGGAATCACAGGCACCCCAACGCTATTTTTTACTGATGGCAGCCGCTTCCCCGGCGCAGTACAAATTACCGACGTTGAAAAGAAATTTAGTTCACTGAAATAAACATCATGAATCATGCCGACTTACCTGCAATTCAATATACGGTCTGGCCGGCAGACCTTAACGGACATCACTTTCACGTCAAGCTACACATTGCTAATCCGCATCCCGAGGGACAGATTCTGCAAATGCCCGCCTGGATTCCGGGTAGTTATTTAATCCGTGATTTTAGTAAACAGATTGAATCGATTGAGGCTTATTCAATCACGAGTACCAGAAAAAAAATTGCGCTCGAGCGAATCGACAATGACCATTGGCGTTTGCCAGCTATCGACGGCCCCATAGAAGTTATCACCACGGTTTATGCTTTTGACTCTTCGGTTCGGGCAACTTACTTAGATACTGAAAGGGCATTTTTTAATGCTTCTAGCTTATGCTTAGCGGTTCAGGGGCAAGAGCATTTGCCTTGCTCACTCGCAATCACCGCGCCAGAACTTGCCTTTGCTGAACACTGGACGGTACAAACCACACTAAGAGTAGTAAAAACTGATGAGCGTGGATTTGGTTTTTACCTAGCCAAAAATTATGATGATTTATTGGATCACCCTGTAGCAATGGGTGAGTTCCAGATCGTGCACTGGAAATCCAATGGCATCGCTCATCGTATGGCAATACAGGGCTGCAATCATATTGTTGATACCAAGCGCCTTTCCGAGGATCTACAAGCCATCTGTAACAGCACCATCAATCTCTTTGAGCCTAAAACTAAGCGCGCTCCATTTGAAGAATATCTTTTCCTGGTTAATGCAGTATTGAGTGGATATGGCGGCTTAGAGCATCGCAACAGCACGGCACTGCTGTGCCGACGCGATCAAATACCCCAAGAAAATATTCTCTTTGAAGAATCGGCTTATAGAGAATTCTTAGGTTTATGCAGCCATGAATATTTTCATGCATGGCTGGTTAAGCGTATTCAGCCAAAGGCTTTTCAACCCTATGATCTGAGCAAACGTAATCACACTCGCTTACTGTGGGTCTTTGAAGGTTTTACTAGCTACTACGACGATCTTCAGCTATTACGCAGCAAACGAATTGATCTCAAAACTTATTTAAGATTGGTTGCCGATAATTGGAATAGCATCTTGCGAGGCCCTGGGCGCCATAAACAGAGTCTCGCCGATAGCTCTTTTGACGCCTGGACCAAGTATTACCAAGCGGATGAAAACACTCCAAATGCTGTTGTGAGCTATTACGGTAAAGGTGCTTTACTCGCCCTTGGTCTCGATTTACAAATCCGCGCATTCTCTAAAAACAAATGCTCTTTGGATGACCTCATGCGACTTCTTTGGCGCAAACACAGTAAAGAGGGTATTACTGAAAATGGTCTTGATGATTTGATTTTTGAATTAATAGGTAATGGTTTTGGCAAAATTTGGAATGAGATGAAGATTCGCTATATTTTTGGCGTTGAGGATATTCCACTTCAAAAATGGATTAACTCAAATCTCATTTCTGTAAAACGAAAATCTCTATCTACACTGGAAAAAATAAAGCTGCAATTTGGTATACGCCATACTGATGCCAATGGCTGGCTTAAGGTGACGCATGTGCTTGATGGTGGTCTAGCCCAAGCAGCAGGCCTAGCACCTGGCGACTTACTTGCCAGCATTGATGGACAACGGCTTACTAGCGTTCGTTTAGATAGGGTTTTAGGCAGCCTTTCTGAAAATACTCACACTCGCATTACTTTCTATCGTGATGACCTTGAGTATGAACGCATGGTCTCGCTAAACCCTATTCAAATTCCAGAGCAATACGAATTAATACCCAAGAAAGATGCTTAAGCGAAATTGAAAGCGCAATTTTCTAAGGACGACATCCCTCAGGATTGGCAAAAATTACTGGGGAAGTATTTTGAGTCTGCCGATTGGCAGCTGCTAGAAAAAAACTTACGAGCTGTTGTAAGTATAGATCTCAGCCTTGTTAGGCCTGAGCCTCAACACTTTTTTAAAGCCCTCACACTCTGTCCTGTTCAGTCAGTAAAAGTAGTAATCTTAGGCCAAGATCCTTATCACTCACCTGACCTAGCCCAAGGATTGGCCTTTTCTATTCCTTCGACAATTGCAGTGAACTCACGAGAATTTCCCAGTTCACTGCGCAATATCAGCAAAGCACTTGCATTAGAAGGTTTTGGCTCTTTACCAAATGGAGATCTACATCATTGGGCACAGCAAGGCGTACTTTTGTTGAATACCGCTTTAAGTGTCAAACTAGGTGAAGCTGGAAGTCACACCAACCTGGGCTGGAAAAGTTTGATTGACAATCTCCTGAGTGCTTTAGCAAAACAAAAGCCGTATTTAGTTTGGATGCTCTGGGGTGGTCATGCTCAATCAAAACTGCCACTGATTAATGGAGCACAGGATCAACTGATTTTGCAGTCCTCTCATCCTTCTGGCTTGGGTGTATACAAAACAGATAAGCCCTTTTTGGAGCCTGGTGGCAAAGCAAGTTGCGGCCACTTTATAAGAACCAATCAATGGCTAATTGAGCATGAGCATTTACCCATTACATGGGTTGAACAAACTCAAGTGGACTTATTTAGCTAAAGCAGTAAAAAAGCAGCCTGCTGCGCAAGAAGCAAAAATAGCGCTAGCCCACTCTAGAATCTGCCCAGATTGAAAAAGACCCCAGTATTGCCCTAAATACGAGCTGGCCACTGCCGCAATAAATCCCAGCAGGAAAGCGAACAAAATCCTTCCAGATTTAGCTCCATGGGAGACGCCGGGGTAAAAAATCCAGGCCGAAACCCCAGAAATACCGCCAATCAGCAGAAAAGCTAAAAACCCCATCCATACCCCCATTAATACTGCTATCAAATCTATAATCGCCATTATGAAGTTGTTGACACTCGGCATCAATCATCACACAGCGCCGCTAGCCGTTCGGGAAAAGGTCGCCTTTGACCCTGAATTTCTTCAAGAAGCGTTACACGATTTACGCCAACACCTAGTTGGCGCGAATCAGGCTGGGCTGCCCGAAGCCACCATTCTGTCAACCTGTAACCGCACTGAGGTTTACTGTGCTGCGAATGATGCGAGCGCAGCAGGACTTTTACATGAAGCGACTTTTGATTGGTTGGCCAAAACCCAACAACTAGCTCCAAGTAGCCTTGAGCCCCATATTTATTCGCTACCTCAATCAGATGCGGTCCGCCACGCTTTCCGCGTAGCGTGTGGTTTAGATTCTATGGTGATCGGCGAGACACAAATCTTGGGTCAAATGAAAGACGCTGTTCGTACTGCAAATGATGCAGGTGTTCTCGGCACCTATCTCAATCAACTCTTTCAGAAAACATTTGCAGTCGCCAAGGAAGTTCGTGGCTCCACTGAAATTGGTGCTCACTCTATTTCGATGGCTGCAGCATCTGTACGTCTATCTGAGCGTATCTTTGAAAAAATTTCCGATCAAAATATTTTGTTTATTGGTGCGGGTGAGATGATCACTTTGTGTGCCACCCATTTTGTTGCACGAAAACCTAAAAATGTAGCAATCGCAAACCGCACTATTGAGCGGGGTCAAGAATTAGCAGACTCCATTTCTATACAAGATGTAGCAGCTCAATCCTTCAAGCTTTCAGAGCTGCCTGGGCGCTTGCACGAGTTCGATATTATTGTCTCTAGCACCGCCTCATCTTTACCCATCATTGGTCTTGGCATGGTCGAGAGCGCTCTAAAGCAGCGTCGTCATAAGCCGATGGTGATGATTGATTTAGCTGTCCCGCGCGACTTTGAGCCAGAGATTTCAAGATTAGACGATATCTATCTTTATACAGTGGATGATTTAGGTGTGATGATTCAGACTGGTGCCAGCTTACGTCAAGCAGCCGTAAGTCAAGCAGAAGCCATCATCGAAGATCGTGTTGGAAACTTTATGCATTGGATGCAAGGTCGCAATGCTGTGCCATTGATTCAAGATATTCAGCAGCAAGGTGAACGATTGCGTCAGCTTGAACTTGAGCGTGCGATGAAGCGCTTGATGCGCGGGGAAGATCCCCAAGAAGTTCTTAATGCAATGGCTCAAGGTCTGACTAATAAATTTTTGCATGGCTCTCTACATGCTTTGCAACACTCCAATGGCGCTGAGCGTGATGCCTTGATTAAGTTATTACCAAAACTATTCGCCTCGCATTCCAAGACAGAAGACCATTAGATGAAGCCCAGCATGCGGGCTAAGCTAGACCATCTAGACACGCGCTTAGCCGAACTTAACTCTCTATTAACCTCTGAAGAAGCAACCAAAGATATGGATGCCTATCGGAGGCTCACGCGTGAACATTCTGATATTGCTACTGTTGTGGAGCAATTTGGGCACTATAAGCAGGCCGAGGCAGACGCCCAAGCAGCCGAGGAAATGCGTAAAGATCCTGAGATGAAGGACTTTGCAGACGAAGAGCAAAAGCAGGCTTTAGCGAAGATGGAAGGGCTTGAGAGCACACTCCAGAAGCTCTTGCTACCTAAAGATGAAAACGATGAGCGCAATGTCTTTCTAGAGATTCGTGCGGGCACTGGCGGCGATGAAAGCGCCCTCTTTGCAGGTGACCTCCTTCGAATGTATACCCGCTTTGCAGAGCGCCAGGGCTGGAAGGTAGAAACCGTGAGTGCTGCTGAATCTGATTTAGGCGGATATAAAGAAGTAGTCTTACGTCTGGTAGGCCAATCTGTTTATTCACGCCTCAAATTTGAATCAGGCGGACATCGCGTACAACGCGTACCTCAAACAGAGACCCAAGGACGTATTCATACTTCTGCCTGCACTGTAGCTGTAATGCCAGAAGCAGATGAGCTTGAGGCAGTCAAAATTAATCCGGCTGAATTACGTATTGATACCTTCCGCGCATCTGGTGCTGGTGGACAGCATATTAATAAAACAGACTCCGCGGTACGCATTACTCACTTGCCTACTGGCACAGTGGTGGAATGCCAAGATGATCGTAGTCAACACCGCAATCGTGAACAGGCTATGAAAGTTTTGGTTTCTCGGATCATGGATGCTCGCGAACGCGAGAAACATCAACTCGAAGCTCAGACGCGAAAATCCCTGATTGGATCGGGCGATCGTAGTGATCGCATTCGTACTTATAACTTCCCTCAAGGTCGCATCACCGATCATCGCATCAATCTCACTCTCTATAAGATCGACGCAATGATGGATGGTGATATCGATGATCTGTGCAACGCGCTAGCCTCTGAACATCAAGCAGAATTGCTTGCTGCTCTTGGTGATAACTAAGCAATCACTGACCCATCACTAAGCGATCACAAAACCGTGAGTGAAGATTCAAATCTACGTACACTCTTGGGTGCGTCTGCTCTCTCCTCCAGTGAGGCCAAGATTCTGATGGCCTATGTGTTGGAAAAACATTACCAACTTCCACGCTCAGCCGTACTCTCTCGGGATGACATGCTGTTAAATGCAAAAGCAATGACAGACTGGAAAGTACTTGAGACTAGAAGACTTCATGGTGAACCGATAGCCTACTTGGTTGGCAAAAGAGGTTTTCATAATATTGAGCTCTATGTCGCCCCAGGCGTTCTCATACCGCGCCCAGAAACCGAGCTCTTAGTAGAGATTGGTTTACGCGAAATTAAACGCTTAAATACCCCAACAAAAATTCTAGATTTAGGAACCGGCTCAGGTGCGATTGCTTTAGCAATTGCGCATGAAACGCCAAACGTACAAATATCTGCCACCGATCAATCCATCGAGGCTTTAGCGATTGCCCAAAAAAATGCTGAGATGTTGAATATGACCTCTCGAGTGCAGTTTTTTCAGGGGAGTTGGTATGAAGCCTTAGATCGAAGGATCTCTTTTGACATCATTCTCAGTAATCCTCCCTATATAGCCGCCCAAGACTTGCACCTTAGCCAGGGGGATCTACGCTTTGAACCGTCTTCAGCCCTCACAGATCATGGCAGCGGGCTGACCTGCTTGGAAAAGATCATTTCCGGAGCTCAAGCACACCTGAACCCAGATGGCTTGCTCGCCGTTGAGCATGGTTTTGACCAATCCGAAGCCGTTATAGCGCTAATGAAATTGGCAGGTTTTAGCGACATTCAAACCCATCGCGATTTAGGCGGCCATTACCGCGTCGCCTCAGGCAGAAAATAGATTGAAATAACCTTTTTTCGTATTAAGCCTTAAAATTTAGTACACCTTAATTTCAAACCATCCTTGGAATAACATTGTTGTAGTAGAAACTTAGTAGAAAGAATTTATGGACACACAAGCTCAAATTAAAGAAATTGTTACTAGCCACCCAGTAGTTTTATTTATGAAGGGAACTGCACAGTTTCCACAATGTGGCTTTTCCGGAAATGCCATCAATATTTTGCGTGCGAGCGGAGTAGAAACCCTCCACACTGTAAATGTCTTAGAAGATGCGGGAATTCGCCAAGGCATTAAAGAGTTTGCCAACTGGCCGACTATCCCTCAGCTCTATATCAATGGTGAATTTATTGGTGGTTCAGATATCATGACCGAAATGTTTCAGTCCGGCGAACTCCAAAAGCTCGTTAAAGCCTAATCAGTCTTATTGCTGAGACTTTTGACGCTGTGACTTTCGATTTAAGTTCGCTTCTACTATTTGGCCTGCCATTTGGATTTTGCGCAGGCCTTTTAGTTTATGCCTTGAACTTACGCTCCAGCCTTCATCGGATTCAGCTTCAAGCGCAAACAGAGCTGGCTCTTGCGCAAAGCCTACGTGCCGAGCGAGACCAAGCAATACAAAATGCTATTCGCCTCGAGGCAGAATTAGACTCTGAACGTAAACAAGGCCTAGGCAGAATTGAGTCACTCAATGAAGCCAAAGAAGCGCTCACAAATCAGTTTAAAAATTTAGCGAATGAGATCTTAGAAGATAAATCTAAGCGGTTTACAGAACAAAATGCTGCAAGCTTAGACGCCCTATTGAAGCCTCTACAAACTAAGTTGACTGAATTTAAAGACCAAGTTAGCACCTCTTATGGAAACGAGGCTCGTGAACGCCACGCACTAAAAAGTGAGATCGAACGCTTAGCCAATCTCAACCTTCGGATGTCAGATGAAACCCGCTCCTTGACCCAAGCTCTCAAGGGTGACTCCAAGGTTCAAGGTAATTGGGGTGAGCTAGTGCTGGAATCCATTCTAGAATCTTCTGGCTTACGCAAAGGTGAAGAGTACCTTGTGCAAGACAGTCATACTCAGGCTGATGGCTCGCGCCTCCAACCAGACGTAGTGATCAAACTACCCGAGGGCAGAAGTCTAGTAGTCGATAGCAAGGTATCTATCACAGCCTATGCTCGACATGCTGAAACTACTGATACAGCGGTTGCAGAGCAAGAACTTGCTGCACATATCCAGTCACTGCGCCAACACATACAAGGCCTCTCGGGAAAGAACTATAGCTCCCTCTATGGTGTTGGCTCCGTCGACTTCGTTCTGATGTTTGTACCAATAGAGCCTGCTTTTTTGCTAGCACTGAAAACCTCGCCAAACCTGTATCAAGAAGCGCTTGCAAAAAATATTGTCTTAGTTTGTCCGAGTACTTTAATGGCTACATTGCGAACTGTCGCTCACTTGTGGAGACAAGATCATCAAAACCGCAACGCTCTAGAGATCGCAAAGCAATGTGGCAATCTCTACGATAAGTTTGTTGGCTTTGTGGACGATCTTGAGAAACTCGGACAACGTCTCGACCAAGCCCAAACAAGCTATCACGATGCATTCAGCAAGTTAAAAACTGGCAAAGGTAATCTTATCCGCTCAGCTGAAAAAGTTCGTGAGTTAGGTGTGAAACCTAGTAAAAACCTGGCGCCGCCCTTGATTGAATCGTCTTCTGACTTTGAGTAACTGCTTTATTTCAACACAAAACAATTTTAGTAAGCAAATAAAAACCCCGTCCAGTTTGCACCAGACGGGGTTTTCAATTCTGACTACTGAATCTACTTTTTAACCAGCGGTTAATTAAGCAGCCTTACGGCTACGTGATGCAGGAGTAGTAGCTTTCTTAACTTGAGTAATTTGACCTTGTACAGCCTCGATTGCTTGTTCAGTAGTTTTCTCTGCAGTAGCAAATGCTTCTTTGCTAGCTGCGCGGAACTGCTCAAAACCTTGTAATGCACTACCGTAGAAAGTCTTGAATGAGGATAAGAATGCATCAGAACCTGCAGGTGCATTGGCAGCAACAGTATTAATCCAATCCTGGAAACCATCCTGTAATTGATCGATGCTTGCATCAACTACGTTTACAAATTCTTTATTGCCATCACGCAATACTTTGCTTACTTTCTTCTGGTAAGCAACGGCTTGATTTCCAGCAGCCTGCAATGAATCTACAGTAAACATTTCAGTCACTTGCTTTGGATCTTTGGCTGTCAAGACTTGTTGAATGCCGTCTTGAGCATTCACTAATACATCTTTAGAAGCAGCGTAATTCAACTCAGCCAATTTTTGTGCATTTTCTAAAGCAGCTTCGCTCAAGGAAAATGAAGCCTCGAGGCCTTTACTGTTAATTTGGGACAATTTAGCGGTGATTTGATCTTGGTTCATGTGTTTCTCCAGAAATTAAGTGGTACAACTAGTCAATTAAGCGCACGATTTAAGAGAAGGAAAACGATTGACACCTTAAATATTGCACTGCACCATGAAACTCTAACTGAATAAATATGACAAATCAAGAATTTTTTGTTGCTATGCAACAAATATATTCATTAAATTTAATAAGTTCAATATAATCAATAACTTAATGCTAAATCAGAATTCTCATTCCTATCGAAAAGTCGCTATTGCAGCCTGCTTTGGTACCTTTTTGGAGTGGTATGACTTTCTCACATTTGCCACCTTAGCAGTCGTTTTTGCCCCACTTTTCTTCCCCTCCTCAGATCCGAATACAGCCCTTTTGGCGAGCTTGGCGACTTTTGGAGTAGGTATGGTGGTAAGACCAGTTGGCGCAGCCCTGTTTGGCTCCATGGGGGATCGCATGGGACGTAAGCCCGTCTTTATGATCACCATAGCCTTAATGGGGTTTGCAACCGTCAGCGTGGGCTTTTTACCCACCTATGCCCAGGTTGGAATTTTGGCACCCATCCTGCTGGTTGGCCTACGCCTCCTACAAGGACTATCTGCCGGCGGTGAAATTGGTGGCAGCGCCATCTATCTAACTGAGCATGCTGGTAACGAGTACAGAGGTCTTAAGACAAGCTTTCTCCAGCTCATGGGGCCTTTGGGAATTTTATTTTCAACACTACAAATTGCGATTCTCAGAAACTATTTATCACCAGAAGAATTTCAATCCTGGGGTTGGCGTGTGCCTTTTTGGATTTCTATTGCACTGCTCTTGATTGCATTTAAAGCGCGGATGGCTCTAGAAGAGACGCCTGTTTTTCTAGAGCTCAGCAAAACCCATCAAGCATCTAAAAATCCTCTGCTCAATAATTTTCGGGATCCACGAACACGCAAGCGGATGTTGTTGCTTTTCTTTTGCGTCTCCGCTAGCGGAGCAGTACTTTTCTTTTGCGTACAGGTCTATACGGCAATTTTTCTGAAAACCTCAGTAAAGCTAGCGCCAGAATTGGTTGATCAATTAAGCATTTATGCGACCTTAGCTTTATTTCCGCTCACTATTTTTGCAGGTTTGTTATCAGACAAGATTGGTCGTAAACCAGTAGTAGTATGCGGACTTTTCTTCGGCGCCTTTTTTATTCTGCCTGCTTTTAATTTACTTAAGAGTATGGGCATGGAGTATCTTCATAATCCAGCAGATAGTCTTCAACTTATTCTAATAAGCGCGCTACTTATTGGCTTATCTCTAGCACTAGCTTTGGTAGTTGGTCCTCAGACAGCGATACTGGCAGAACTTTTTCCAGCCAAAACTAGAAATAGTGCGGCCACACTCCCGCACAATTTAGCTGCCGGATGGATTGGGGGATTGTTGCCCTTCATTGTGACTTGGTTAAATCAACGCTGGCAAAGTGACATTGCCGGGCTTTGGTATCCGGTCATATTCTTGGCAAGCGCTGCCATTGTGGCGCTCTTGTACTTGCCAGAAACCAGAGAAACAAACCTAAACTTGTGAGCAAGGCACTAAAGAAAAAAGCTTCTAAGCGATTAACTTAGAAGCTTTGAGGTATTTGGTGCCCCTTGTCCGACTCGAACAGACCACCTACTGATTACAAATCAGTTGCTCTACCAGATGAGCTAAAGGGGCAACGGAATACATTTTATCCTATTTCACAATCTTCAAGGCTGGTCTTGTAGATTTGGGCTGTTCTGGGGTGCTAGTTGCAGAGTCTGCAAGATGAAGATCGCGAGCTTGGGCCGGATCAAATGGAAATGACATGCCCTGCCCATTTTCCCTGGCGTAAATAGCCAAAACATGGCTCACTGGAACCATAATTTTTCTGGGAATTCCACCAAATCTTGCTTGAAAGCTAATCCAGTCATTCTCTATCGCTAGCTGATGGCAGGCCTCTAAAGAGAGGTTTAGAACAATCTCATCATTTTTGACGAACTCCATGGGGACTTCCACCCTAGCGTCCACAAAAACAGCTATGAAAGGTGTAAAACCAAAATCCGTGCACCACTGGTGTAGGGCACGGATTAGATAAGGTTTATTACTTGGAATGTCAGACATGCCGACGAGTCATGAACCGCTAGAAATAATTAGCGGCGCATTACCTTCTCAGAAGGAGTTAAAGCTTCAATGTAAGCAGGTCTGCTAAAAATACGCTCAGCGTATTTCAACAATGCTGCAGCATTGCGAGAGAGATCGATACCGTAGTGCTCAAGACGCCATAACAATGGCGCAATCGCAACATCAAGCATTGAGAACTCATCGCCCAACATATATTTGTTCTTAACGAAAATTGGTGCCAATTGAGTCAGGCGATCACGAATTGCTAAACGCGCTTTTTCGTGAACCTTTTCAGCAGCTTTGCCTTTTTCGTTTTCCAAAGCAGCTACATGCACAAATAACTCTTTCTCAAAATTAAAGAGGAAGAGACGAGCGCGAGCGCGAGCCACAGGATCAGGCGGCATTAACTGTGGATGAGGAAAGCGTTCATCAATATATTCATTAATGATGTTTGACTCATACAAAATTAAATCACGCTCAACCAAGATAGGTACTTGGCCGTATGGGTTCATCACGGAAATGTCTTCAGGCTTGTTAAACAAGTCGACATCGCGGATTTCAAAATCCATGCCTTTTTCAAAAAGCACCAAACGGCAGCGTTGCGAGAATGGGCAATTAGTACCCGAATACAACACCATCATAAATTTATTTCCTTAAATTTCTACTTCAATACAACAAACGCACAACAGCGTTAAATCTTTTACTAATGAGCTCTAGCCTCAGAGCCCATCACGATTAATGAACGTCTTTCCAGTAAGCTTTGTTCAAACGCCAAGCTAACAGTGTAAAGATCGCCAAGAAGAGGAGTACCACTACGCCAAGACGCTTGCGCTCCAACTGAACTGGCTCAGCCATCCATGACATGAAAGCAACTAAGTCAGCGATATTGTCATCGTATTCTTGTGGCTTCATCGTGCCAGGAGTTAACTGCTCAAAGCCAACAAAGACTTCTTCTGTTTTGCTTGGGTCATGCGGATCTTTACGCTCCTCAAACTTTGCAGCACGCTCACCTTGCAACTGCCAGAGAACATGAGGCATACCTACTTTAGGGTAAACCAAGTTATTCCAGCCGGTCTGAGTAGTGTCGTCTTTATAAAAAGTGCGGAAGTAGGTGTACAGCCAATCTGCGCCACGAGCACGTGCTTCAACAGACAGGTCAGGTGGTGTCTTACCGAACCATGCCTTACTTTCTTTTGGCGTCATCGAGACAGTCATCAAATCACCCACTTTGGCATCAGTCAAAATGAGGTTGTCTTTGATCTGTTGATCGGTCAAGCCAATATCGCGCAAACGGTTATAACGCATGCTTGCAGCTGCATGGCAATTCAAGCAGTAGTTCACAAAAATCTTTGCACCATTTTGCAAAGAAGCATTTTTACTTACTCGGTCGGGGGCTTTATCTAGAGGAAAGCCACCGTCATTTGCATGGGCGTTAATGCCAAAGCCTAGGGCGGCAACCAATACTGTTGCTTGGCAGATGCCCATCAAAGTTTGCAGAAATCGTTTCATACTAGTTCCTAGTTTCTCTGTGGTATCTGAATTAATGGGACTCAAAAGTAACGCGTGTTGGAACTGGCTTGAATTTACCAAGCGTGCTCCAGAACGGCATTCCCAAGAAGAAACCCAGATAGTAAATAGTACATACCTGAGAAATCTTTTCATACACAGGTGATGGTGGCTCAATACCTAAATAACCCAAGATCACAAAACTCACCACAAAAATGCCATAGATATATTTATGGAATTGTGGGCGATAGCGAATAGATTTCACTGGTGAATGATCAAGCCAAGGCAAGAAGAACATGATCACAACAGAACCACCCATGATCACAACACCCCAGAACTTGGCGTCAAACAAGTAGAAGCCCACAGCTAATGCCAAAGCAATTGCAGCGCAGGCTCCTTTAACTTTCAAATCCTTGCTCTTCAGGGCAAACATCCCCAGGATGACGGCTAAGAAAATCCATAAGGGCAACAAGAAGTTAGATGTAGTGGCGCGCAACATGGAGTAAAACGGTGTGAAATACCAAACTGGCGCAATGTGCGGCGGCGTTTGGAATGGATTTGCAGGTATGAAGTTATTAGCCTCAAGGAAGTAACCACCCATTTCTGGAGCAAAGAATACGATGCCTGCAAAAATAATTAAGAATCCACCCAAGTACATCACGTCATGAACGCTATAGAAAGGATGGAATGGAATACCGTCAACAGGGTGACCTTGCGCATCCAAGTTTTCTTTAATTTCAACGCCATCAGGATTGTTTGAACCAACTTCATGTAGGGCCAAAATATGGGCTGCTACTAAGCCGATCAATACCAATGGAATTGCAACTACGTGGAATGCAAAGAAACGATTGAGGGTTGCATCGCCCACAACATAGTCACCGCGCAACCATAGTGATAAATCTGGACCAATGAATGGGATTGCAGAGAACAAGTTCACAATCACTTGCGCTCCCCAGTAGGACATTTGACCCCATGGGAGCAAGTAACCGAAGAAGGCTTCACCCATCAAGCACAAGAAAATTGCGCAACCGAAGATCCAAATTAGTTCACGTGGCTTGCGATAAGAGCCGTAGATCAAACCACGGAACATGTGCATATAAACCACCACAAAGAACATAGAGGCGCCAGTGGAATGCATGTAGCGAATCATCCAACCCCATGGAACTTCACGCATGATGTATTCAACTGACTCAAAAGCCTTTGCTGCATCAGGCTTGTAGTTCATGGTCAAGAAAATACCGGTAAGAATCTGATTTACCAACACTACGATGGCTAATGCGCCAAAAATATAGAAGAAATTTAAATTCTTGGGCGCGTAATACTCGCTCATGTGACGCTTAAATGCTTCTGTTACGGGTAGACGTGAGTCAACCCAAGCCAATAACTTTTGAGCTGCGGAGGCGTCCGCGGGGACTTGTTTTTCTTGGAATGCCATTTATCTCTCCTTAGGCCTTCTTATCGTCGCCGATCAGAATCTTGGTGTCGCTCAAATACATGTGTGGCGGCACTTCAAGGTTATCTGGGGCTGGTTTGTTCTTAAATACACGGCCTGCCATATCAAATGTGGAACCATGACATGGGCAAAGGAAGCCGCCCGGCCAAGTGTTTGGCAAAGATGGCTGAGCACCTGCTTCAAATTTCGCATTAGGCGAGCAGCCCAAATGCGTGCAAATACCAACTACTACAAGGTACTCAGGCTTAATGGAGCGCCACTGATTTTGGGCATAAGGAGGCGTAAATTGGGATGGATTACGCAAGGAGTCTGGATCAGCCAGCTCACCATCAATTTTGGAGAGCTCGGCAACTTGTTCTGGAGTACGACGAATGACCCAAACTGGCTTACCGCGCCACTCAACAGTTCTCATTTCATCTGGCTGCATACCAGTGATATCGATTTCAACAGCAGCTCCAGCGGCTTTTGCACGCTCTGAAGGCTCAAAACTGTCAATAAAAGGATAAAGGGCAGCTGCGGCACCTACGCCACCAACCGCCGAAGTGGCGATTAACCAATTGCGGCGATCCTTGTCCATACAGGGCTTGTCACTCATTTACAAAATTCCTAGAAAGGGTATTTATGGGTGGAAATTGCTTAAAGGTAGGATTTTAAAGTAAAAAGTGGGGTAAGCAAGAAAGTTATGGGGTTAATCTCGGGTTAATCTGTATCCATAGGAAAAAGGGAGCATTTATGAGCGTTTTAAAGGAGTTTCGGGACTTTGCCGTAAAGGGCAATGTGATTGATTTGGCGGTGGGTGTCATTATTGGCGGTGCTTTTGGGAAAATCGTGGATTCCCTGGTAAACGACATCGTTATGCCGGTTATTTCGACTCTTTTGGGGGGTCATATCGACTTTACCAACCTATTTATCGTCCTAGGACATGTTCCAGAGGGCGTTCCTAGAACCTTCGATGCTCTCAAAAAAGCCGGGGTGCCCATCTTTGCCTATGGCAATTTCATCACCATTTCCATCAATTTTGTCCTACTGGCATTCGTAATCTTTCAAATGGTCAAGGTGGTGAACAAAGTGCGCTTGATAGATGCCCCTCCTCCACCTCCAGTGCCGGAAGATGTCGTTTTGCTGCGCGAGATTCGCGATAGCCTAAAAAAATAATTTGCTGACCGCTGATACAAAATGTTGAATCGACTCTGGTTACTATTTGCACAATCAGTAACAGTGATGCTGGCTGCGTGGTTCATTATTGCTACGCTCAAGCCTGGATGGCTCTCAGGTTCACAAATGGGCGCTATGGTGCAAAGCGTCACACTGAGCGAGGGCACTTACGATAACTCTGCACTTAGTCCAGGCTCGTATCACGATGCCGTAAAAAAATCGATGCCTGCTGTCGTCAATATTTTTACGAGCAAGGCAAATACAAAACCTAAAACTCGCAAAGAGAATAGCAACAAATCTGCAGACCCTTTATTTAAATTCTTCTTTGGAGATCAGCCACCAGACGCCGAACCTAATTCCAGCCTAGGTTCTGGGGTGATAGTCAGCCCAGAGGGAATGATTCTCACCAATTATCACGTCATAAGTGATGCTGATGAAATTGATGTGACACTCTCTGATGGTAGAAAAGTAAAAGCCAAAATTATTGGTGGCGATCCCGAGACAGATATTGCGGTATTAAAGATTGATGTCAAACAATTGCCAACGCCGATCACCTTAGGAAAAATTGAATCGATTCACGTAGGTGATGTCGTGCTCGCTATTGGCAATCCGTTTGGCGTAGGTCAAACCGTTACCTCTGGAATTATTTCTGCCTTAGGCCGTGATCATGTGGGCATTAATACTTTTGAAAACTTTATTCAAACGGATGCCGCCATTAATCCTGGAAATTCTGGTGGCGCCTTAGTAGATACACGAGGACATTTGATTGGCATTAACACTGCTATTTATTCCAATAATGGAGGTTCAATGGGAATTGGTTTTGCTATCCCCGTTAATCTTGCAAAACAGGTGATGGAATCGATTCTGACTAATGGCAGCGTTACTCGTGGCTGGATCGGGGTTGAGCCTCAAAATTTATCCAAGGAGCTCTCGGAGTCGCTAGGTCTCCCCCAAAATACCGCTGGGGTACTACTGTCAGGGGTTTTGGAGGGTGGGCCTGCAGCCAAGGGTGGCATCAAACCTGGGGATGTTCTAGTAGCCGTTAACGGCAACACCACCAAAGATGTTAGGCAGCTACTGAATCAAATTGCGCAAATTGGTCCAGGTAGTGAAGCGACGCTCAAAATCTTACGCAAAGATAAGGAATTGGAACTAAATGTTCAGACGGGGAAAAGGCCAACCCCAAAGACTATGAATTAGCTATTGTGCTAATTCATTAAAAATTATCCAGCCAGTATTTTGGATAGGAAGTCTTCAGCGCAAGCTGTGTTGTTGGTTGTGGTGCCGCACTCGATATCCACTGTACCATTTTGCGCCAATAGAACACGATTTTGTGAGGTCACTGGCTGATAGTTGAAGGGCAAAGTACTCGAGCCCAACTTATCTTTAATATCGCCCAAAATCATGCGATAAATTTCAACATGGTAACTATCAAAACGACTATCGCTCGTGGCACAGGATCGGGATGGAGGACTCTCTAAGCCCCATGGTGGCGCTAGATACATAAACGCCGGAGCTAATAAAATGGTTGCGGTAGCTAAAGCTGCTGAGCTTTGAAGTTTTCTCAAAAAGCAAGGATGTAGGTAAACAAAACCCACTATTTTTGTAGATTCAACAGATATCTATGGAATAGTCAAGAAGAAACATCAACATAGACCAAGTTTTTGAAGATGCCACTCACTTTTAGGTGAAAAAAATTCAGCTCATCATTTAACTCACAACATCCATCTAAGACTCATTGCAGAGGGTGCTATGTAACTCCGAATTACCAATATCCCCCAAGCGCTTTGATCAATAAAACCCGATCAATTAGCAATTGTGTTTGGTAGTCAATCTGAACCGTCCGAGCTCTGGATTGATCAATGGCAGCATCAACAATTTCTAGGTAGCCAGCAACGCCTTCTCGATATCTGAGCGTAGAAATCTTATAAGTTTTTTCGGCATACATTAAGTTATTTTCAACGTTTACTAAAGATTCTTCACGATTCTTTAATTGCACCAATACATCCTCTACCTCTTTAATAGCAACAAGCACAGTATTTTTATAGACCGCTGTATTTTCAGCGTTCTTCGCGATTGCCTGATCAACAATCGCAGATCTTCTACCACCATCAAAAATAGTTAAAAATGCTAGCGGTCCTATCGTCCAGAAAGCATTAGGGGCAGCAAGAATATTGGCTTGATTTGCAGTTTGATAACCACCAAAAGCGGACAAAGATAAAACTGGGAAAAAGGCACTTCTTGCGACACCAATTTCTGCATTACTAGCTGCCACCCTTCTCTCGGCAGAGGCAACATCAGGGCGACGCTCAAGCAAGGTGGAGGGAATAGATACAGCGACAGGAGCAAGTTTTAGATTATCAACACTGCCCCTTGGCAAGGAGAATGAGGAGGGAGACTCTCCCACCAGAACAGCAATCACATGCTCTAGTTGTGCACGGCGGGTTTGTAGTGCCTTTTCACGAATACGCCCACTCTCAACCAAACCCTGCACCCTGTAAAAATCGACCCCAGTGTTAATGCCTTCTTTGTAACGCTTTTGCATTAAATCGGCTTGTTTTTGATACATACTTAAATCTTGCTGCAAAATATCTTGCTGAGATTCAACACCTCGCATCGCAATGTAACTGCTGACGAGATCAGCCTGAATCATTAAACGTACTGACTCTAAATCCTCTTGACTAGCCTCCGCTAACGCCGATGCCGAATCAATGCCGGAACGAACGCGACCCCATAAGTCAACCTCATATGTTGCTAGGCCGCCAAAAAAATTATTGTCATAAATATTCGGTTGATTTGCACCTCGCAAAGGTCTACCTATAGACTGTCGGTTTTCAGTCGCAGCGCCGGTTACAGCAATTTGTGGGTAAAGTCCTGCATTATTTACCGCCAAGAATGCACTTGCATTTTCATATCGAGCCACAGCGGCGGCAATTTGAAAGTTATTGGTCTCAGTTTTTGAAACCAATTGATCCAAAATCGGATCGCTAAAATTTTTCCACCACGAGCCTCTTTTCATCTGATCGGCAGGTTTAGCGACTACCCAATCCTGAGCAATCTCCTTAAAATTACTTGGCATTTGTATTTCTGGGCGCTTGTAGTCGGGTGCAAGCGAGCACCCGTAGCAGACGCTGAGTAGCCCAACCCCCAGGAAATGTCGAAATTTATTTAACATACTATTTCGCCTTATTTCCATTCGACTGTTTTGCAAGCACCACTACTTCGCCATCAATCAATGAATCCGGTGGATTATTTATAATCTTAGATTGATTCGTAATTGGTCCAATCACCTCAACCTCTTGGCCAAAATCTCTACCAATTACGACCTTGGTAAATACCGCCTTTTGATCTTTACCAACCTCTGCCAAGAATGCTCCGTTCTTGCGAATAATTAAGGCTGAAGATGGTACCCGCGGAATATTCCGATCAGAAGGCAGATCAATGTTCACTTGGGCAAACTCGCCTGCAGTCAAGGTATGATCTTGATTATCCATTTCAATCTCTATGAGGACCGTTCCAGAATTTTCATTTACAGCGCCAGCGGAACGAACTACCTTGGCTTCAAATACTTTTTCCGGAAACTCAGGAACACGAATTCTTGCCGGAATGCCTGGCTGAATATCATTCATAAATACCTGTGGAATATTCACAAATAGTCGTAACTTATCAATATTAGCAACGTTAAATAGTGGCTTCCCTGCACCCGCAGTTACCAAAGCCCCCACATCAATATTGCGTTCGGTAACCTGTCCTGCAAATGGCGCTGGAATATTTTTATAGTCTGAGAAGATTTCAGCTTTTTGTAAATTTGCCTCAGCAATTTGACGCAAAGATTTTCTGGTCTCATATTCAGTGGTCTTTTGATCCAGCTCTTGCTTTGAGACAGCATCTTCTGCAAAAAGATTCTTCCATCTTGTTAAGGAGATCTTAGCTAGAGCCTCATTGCTCTTTGCGGCAATCAAGTCAGATTTTGCTTGCTGTAGTTGCTGATCAACTTCTGGAGCCTCAATTCTTCCTAGAATCTCACCTTTTTTAACTTCAGCACCGATATCCTTATCCCATTTCTTCATATAACCATTTACACGAGAATAAATTGGTGCATTTAAGTAAGCTTCGAGGCGACCCGGAAAGGAAATGGAGTTTTCAGCACCGCCAACCGCTGGCATAACAACGGTAACTATTCTTTGTGCATTTTCTTCAGAACGAAATTTAGCGGAAATAAAACCGTAAATGCGAAATCCAAAATTGAGGATGACGATCACGAGCACCACTTGGACCATACGTTGTTGATTTTTTTCTAGCCCCTGATATTTTCGATAAAGCGTAATTAAAAATTCCTTTGCTATAGCAACATACTTCTTGAGCAATGGGAGGACATTTTTTAAAGAATCTTTATTGAATTTAATTGTTTTCATACTTTTTCTGATCCATAGTTTTTATGTACAAGGCTAAACACAACCGGTACAAAAATAAGAGTTGCGAACGTTGCAAAAATGAGTCCCCCTACAACGGCTCTGCCAAGAGGGGCATTCTGCTCGCCGCCCTCACCAAGACCCAATGCCATTGGGGCCATACCAATCACCATTGCCAATGCAGTCATCATCACGGGCCTGAACCTTGAAAAACCGGCCTCCAAAGCCGCCTTGATCGGATCTTTATCGATTGGTAAACGTTCGCGGGCAAAACTAACCACCAAAATACTATTTGCTGTAGCAACCCCCATACACATAATCACTCCCGTAAGGGCGGGTACCGATAAGTTAGTAAACGTCAAAAATAATATCCAAATAATTCCGGCTATAGCCGCTGGCAATGCAGTAATAATGACGAATGGGTCTAGCCAGGATTGGAAGTTCACTACCAGTATTAAATAAATTAATACGATAGATCCTATTAAGCCTAAACCTAGGCCAGTGAAAGCAGAGTTCATTGTAGAAACTTGCCCCCTCAACTCTACGGTTGTACCTTTGGGGATATTTTTGGCTTCTTCCTCAATAATACGATTGATATCAGATGCCACCGCTCCCAGATCACGACCCTGAGTATCGGCATAAATATCGAATGAAGGCTTAATGCTGTCATGCGTCACAACTGCATCAGCAAAATTTCTTCTAAGGGATGAAATTCCACCAAGGATTGTGCCTGTTGAAGCGTTCGAGCCTGCCACCGGAATATTTAAAAGATCTGAAATACTAGAAACTTGAATTTGTGGAGTTTGAACAACCACTGGATATGAAATACCATTGGATGGATTAAGCCAAAAGGCTGGCGCTACCTGGCCACTGCCTGCCAATGTAGTCACCATGTTATTCGTAATGTCTCTTTGCGTTATACCAATCTTCGCAGCCTGCACACGATCTACATCGACATTAATCTGCGGATAATTCGTTGCCTGATGGATTCGCACGTCTGCAATCCCTGGTATTTTTTTAACGCGCTCTAATAATTTTGCCGTAAAGGCGAAGTTTTCATCACGCTTAGTCCCCTTCACGATAATATCGATAGGAGCAGGTGCGCCAAAATTCAGAATCTGACTCACAATATCGGCGGGCAAAAATGCGAAACTAGTTGACGGAAACTGCTTAGGCAGCTCTTCTCGTAACTTCTTTACAAATTCATCGGTTGACGAGTGCCCCTTAACTAGAGAAACCAAAATATCACCATCTTGTGGACCAATAGTACCCGTACTGCTATAGGCCATATTTATTCCGCTGACAGACAGCCCAATATTGTCAACAATACTTTCAATTTGATCTTTGGGAACTAAGCGACGAATCTCGGCCTCAATATCGTTAAATTGACGCGCGGTTTCTTCCAGGCGAGTGCCGACTGGTACTCGAACGTGCATCTTAATTTGACCACCATCAACCGCTGGGAAAAATTCTCGCCCAAAAGAGAAGATCAAAAGATATGAGCCTAATACGCCCACCATAAAGATAACTATGAACTTTTTTTGATCTGTAATAACTAATTTCAAAAACTCAAAATAACTTTTTCTCACAGAGTTAAATACGTTTTCAAATTGGTATTGAAATTTAGCCAGCCTACCTTTAATCCTAACTACTCGATTAGTATGATTAATATCCATCATCCAGCGCAAATGTCCCGATGCATGCTCATCATGACCATGAATTTCTTTTAAAATGAAATTTGCAAAAGTAGGCACAAAAGTGCGTGACAGGATAAAAGATCCAATCATTGCAAACATCACAGCCTTAGCCATCGGCACAAATAGAAATTTAGAGACACCCTCTAAAAAGAACATTGGTACAAACACAATACAAATACATAGTAGCGCTATAAATGCCGGCCCTACAATCTGTGCTGCGCCATCAAGGATTGCGTCTTGAATCGGCTTTCCCTGCTCTAGGTGCCAATTAATATTCTCAATCGTGACTGTGGCGTCATCAACCAGAATGCCCACTGCCAAAGCAAGACCCCCCAAAGTCATAATATTGAGAGTTTCTCCGGTAATGTTTAACATCATTACCGCAAACAAGATTGCAAGCGGGATTGAAGAAGCAATGATCACCGTTGATCGCCAGCTCCCTAAAAACAGTAGGATCATTAAACTGGTCAATGCTGCCGCAATCAATCCTTCATGAATCACGCCACTAATCGAGGCCTTTACAAACACTGATTGGTCACCGTTAATATTAATATTTAATTCTGGGGGCAACGACTCTTTAAGCTTTGGAACCAAGGCTTTCACGCCATCAATGATGTCTAGAGTAGATACGGCGCCTGATTTAAGAATGGTCATCAAAACTGCCTTGCCACCATCTAAACGCACCAGATTTGTTTGTGGAGGAGAGCCGTCGCGAACTTGCGCGACATCTCTGAGCTGAATCACTGCTCCACTAGACAACTTAATCGGAAAGTCAGCAATCTCTTGAAACCCATCGACGCCGTTATTAAGCTTGATACTGTATTCATACTCACCAATTTTTTGCGTACCCGTTGGAATGATTAAGTTTTGCGCCGCTAAAGCACTAATCACATCATTTGGTGTTAACTTTCTCGCCTGTAAAGCTGCCAAACGTAAGTCAATTTGTATTTGCCTTGTCTTTCCCCCGTATGGTGAGGGAACTGCACTGCCAGGAACACTTGCTAGAGCAGGTCTAATAAAGTTTTGTCCATAGTCAAAAATACGTTGCTCAGATAGGGATAGACTAGAGAGCGCTAATTGCACGATTGGAACTGTGGCGGCGTTGTAATTCAATATGAGTGGCGGCGTAATGCCTGGTGGCATTTGCTTTAGCACCGTTTGTGAAATCGAAGTTACTTGCGCTGTCGCTAGGCGAATATCAACGTTTGGCTGAAAGTAAATCTTGACAATTCCATAACCAGGCAACGATTGAGATTCAATATGCTCAATGTCATTTACAGTAGAACTTAATGCACGCTCATAAGCGTATATAACTCTTCCAGCCATATCCTCAGGCTGCATACCTGTATAAGACCAGACTACGCTAATGACTGGAATACGAATCTCAGGAAAAATATCAATTGGGGAGCGAAGTGCGCTAAAGATCCCCATTAAGGCTATCAAAATCGCCATCACAACAAATGTATATGGCTTTTCTAAAGCTAATTTAACTAACCTAATCATTTTTCAATCTTCAATTAAACCAATATTAATAACACGACTTTGCTTGCCTTTGCTCCACCAGATAAATATTCTTGGCGTACAGTCTCTCTATGAAACGAATTACGCTCTCAAAAAGATCTATAAAAATAGATCGGCCCTCTGTGGGCTAAAGGCTGAGAAAGCTAAGCGGCTCGAGGTGGCCTGAAGATTGAGGGCAGGGAAATATCTAGCGCGTGCCCCAAAAATTGGATGGCAAAGCGAAGGGGTATTACCGCCAGAAGATTAACTTCGGTATTCTCGTTAATGAATCCTAATGTATGTGCGCTTAGATTAATTTTTAGGTCTGATTGATTTTGCCCTGAATTAGCAGAGGCTGAGTCCAACATACTGGCCTTATTATTAGTGCTGACATAAGCTTGCGCTCTTAGCAATGCGTTATGAACCATGATTTGCGTCCCAGCAGTCTTCACGAATGCCAGAAATATACAGCCAGTTAAGAGTAATATCTTCAGATGTATTCGCATTGGTGTGATTTAATACCCTTAAATTTTACCTGTCAATATAAACCTGAATCAAAATAGCAATATTTTTATTAAAGTAACTACAATTAAAGTTCTTAAGAACATCCTGAATCATCCATATTAAAGGTTTACCCTAATCTTTAATATTACTTTTTTCAATATTTCTTACTTGCAGCCCAGAACCATAAAGGCATGACTTCTTTGAAAATTAAAGCAATTTATTTTTCGTTATCCGTACTATTGCTACTAATAGGTTGTGCAAATTCCTCATCATTCCTCAAAGGGCAACCCGTTTCTTCCCCTGTAAATATTTCACAGGTCCGCAGTCCAGAAGTCGGTCAAGAATGGATCTATATTCAACAAAATGTCCTACGTGGAATTGAAGTGGGCGTCCTGAAAGAAAAGGTAGCCTCTATTGCTGGGAGCACAGTTATTCATCGCGAGCTTATCGCCACTCCTCATCAGCAGAATTACTTTTCCGATCTATTGTTAGGCCAGATGACGCAAGAAAATGGCCGTTTAGCGAGTGAAATACAAGGCCCCTGGGGAGTATTGCTAGTTGATCCAAGCTGGGGCAAGATTCTAGAATTCAAGCCAGGAGCCCGAATTTGGCCAGAGGACATCAATAATCCGGTATCTCAGACTTACAAAACAAAGTATGCTTTATCAGGAATGAATGAACCTAATTTAAGTTGGGTATCGCACATGGAAATTTATGGCTGGGAGCGTGTAACTGTGCCAGCGGGTGAATTTATAACTTTGCACATTGAAAACCAAATTACCTATGAGAGCCCAAACCCCTCAAAAAGTTCATGTGTCCGAAATGAATCTCTCTGGCTAGCCCCTACAGTTGGTCGCTGGGTTGCCAAAGAAACATCTGGCTCATGTCTTGAAGTAGCAGAGACCAATGCGCCTGATCTTCAATCTATTTATCGCTGGGAGCTTCAGCAATGGAAGTAACATCTCAGCAATCTCCAGCCCCTGACCAAACATCGCTTAAATCGATACTGATGCAAACAATCAATTAATCTAGGCATTTCTAGATTGAAATAGAGATTATTGTGGCAACGCAAGCCATAACTTTCCTCTCACCTCTATGGGCAATTATAAAATGGCAGAGAGCAGAATTATTGTTTATTGAAAGCATGGAAATCCTATACTTGCATTCGCCTAAAACTGCATTTATGTTTAGTTATTAGCAGTAGCTGCCTGATATGTTTAAGTTAACTTAATCTATTTGTAGAGCAATACTAGCAGCATAGATATTTCTTATTGGACTAACTATAAATTAATCAACTATGGTCCTCTCAATAATGAAAGCACATAAACGTAATGAGTAATTTTGAGCTAGCGAAAAAGTATTTTTTTGATGGTCTTTCTTCTATCAAGGTAGAAAATTTTCTCCAGGCTGAATATCAACTGAAACAGTCGTTATTTTATGTACCGGATAGGGGCTCTACACTAACAAATTTATCTTTAGCGCAATTGAAATTAAAAAAACTTTCAGACGCTAAAGTTAATGCCTCAAAAGCCATTTCACTAGAGCCCGAAAATAGCGAAGCTTATTTAAATTTAGGCCTAATAGAGAGGGAATTAAAAAACCCACTATCTTCGCTTGAATATTTTCAATACGCCTTGAATCTCAACCCCAATCATCATGAGGCTTGGTCTAATAGAGGCAATGTCCTGCATGAGCTCTGGCGCTATGATGAGGCACTTGTTCACTTCGATAATGCATTGGGTATTAATCCTGACTATCACGAGGCCTGGATCAACAAAGGAGTCACTCTGCATGAACTCAAACGCTACGAAGATGCTGTAGTGCATTTCAATAAAGCCATCAAATTACGACCCGATTTTTATCAGGCTTATTGGAATAAATCAATTACCCTACTGCACCTTGGAAATTATCAAGATGGTTGGCCATTATTTGAGAAGCGTTGGGAACTGGCCTCCCAAAATACTCAGATCGGCAATACCCTCAACCGCGTTGGCTTGGCCACGAATCTTTGAGAAATAAATGTATTTTGATATGGTCAGAACAAGGACTAGGGGACACAGTTCAATTTTGTAGGTATATCAAAAACTTGTCGGAATTGGGTGCACGCGTAATTCTTGAGGTACAAAAGCCCCTCTTAGAATCACTAAGAACTTTGGTGGGAGTAACGGAAATAATTGAGCATGGTGATAGATCGCCCCTATTTGACTTTCACTGCCCCCTAATGAGCCTCCCTTTAGCTTTCAAAACATCACTAAAAACAATCCCATCAAATATTCCCTATATTTCTCCAGATCCTATTAAGGTAGCCTACTGGAAGAAAAAAATAGGTTCGCAAAAATTACTAAAAGTGGGTCTGGTGTGGTCAAGCGGATATAGGGAGGATGAGGTTGAATTTTGGAGGGCATCAGAAAAGAAAGATATTCCCTTGCAAATGCTATCAAAGTTAAATATCCCAAAAATTCAGTTTTATAGCTTACAGAAAGGGGGGAAAGCGGAATATCAATTATTGAACTTAGAGTCGCATTTTTGGGAGGGGCCAAAAATCGTAAATTACAGCAATGGTTTACAAGATTTTTCTGACACCGCTGCACTCATACAAAATTTAGACATAATTATTTCTGTTGATACTTCGGTCGCCCATATGGCCGGTGCGATGGGCAAGCCCACTTGGATTCTTAGTCAATTTGCAGTTGATTGGAGATGGTCTAAGGGACAAAAGGAATTATGGTACCCCACTTCAACAGTATTTGAGCAAGCATGCCACGGAGACTGGGATAGCGTAGTTAATCAGGTTAAAAGTCGGCTAATAAAAATAAGCGCCGAGTTAAATTAGCATTTATGCTGCATCTAGATTCTAAGAGATGAGAACAAGGTATGGGATCTTGAGCAAGCCTTAAAAATGTTCTCAAAAAAAAACCCCACCGCATTTCTACGGTGGGGTTTTTATATTTACCACTAGTTTCCAAATTAATGACTAGCTTACGCTAGCGTTAAATTAGAAAGTGTGACGCATACCTAAACCATAAACCTGCATGTTGCCAATGGTATTGGTCAAAGTTGCACCAGCTGTTGGTGAGATTTGAGTCGCACCACCAAAGTTGCCATTAGATACAGCAGCGTACAAGTTAGTGCGCTTGCTCATGTAGTACTCAACCATTGCAGCTTCAATAGATTGAGTACCAGAGGCAACGTTACCCTGAGCAATTTGGCTCTTGCTGTAATAAGCAAGAGAAAGCTTAATTGCTGGAGTCAAGTCGTAGTTACCACCAACCCAGTAAACGTTAGATTTTGTATCTGAACCAGAGTATGCAGACAAAGTAGAAATACTATAGCCTGACACTGTTGAGTTCATACCAGAGTACTGTTGGAAGTTAGATGGCGCTGTAACGTTCATGCGCTCAAAACCAGCCTTGATTGCAAAATTGTCAGTAACGTTGTACTTGGCAGTGATCTGCGTAGCAGCTGTATTGGCCAATGTAACGGCAACCGCATTAGCGCCTGTAGCAGCACTAATAGAAGTTGCATCAGATGTACGGCTGTAAATTGCCTGTACGCCCCACTTAGAGGTCTCGTAACCCAATTGAGCGCCTTGTGTAGCACCAGTACCAGAGCTACTAGAGATACCGCCTGGAGCGTAGAGTAAATTACCATTAAAGCCATTGGTCTTGTAAACATACTTGAAAGCTTGGTTTACACGGGACTCGTCTGTGTAACCACCGCCACCGTAAGAACCAGAGTAAGCCAGTGGTGAGAACATTTGTGCGTTCACAGGGTCATAGCCACCAATGTTATCTAACATCAAGTTTTGCTGACGACCAGCAGTAATTGTGCCGTACTGGCCTTCTAAACCAGCGTACGCACCACGGCCAAACAATTGACCTTGCAATGCTGAGTCGCCGTAAGAACCACCATAGTTACCACCAGCAGTTGTCTTGCCACCAGCCAAGCCAGTGTTAGCGATAGAACCGGTCATTGGGTTAAAGCCAGTCTCAAGCAAGAAAATTGCTTTAGTTCCGCCACCCAAATCTTCACTACCTTTAAAACCCAAACGGCTCTGTGATTCACCACCAGCCATACCGCCCCACACTGTGCCATTGCGAAGACCATTACTACCGGATTGTGTAGAAGGACCTGGTACACCCCATGAACCACTGTTTAAGTTAGGTGAATTTGTAGCACCCATCACACCAACGTCCAAGATACCGTAAACGGTTACGCTGGACTGAGCTTGAGCTGCGCCAGCAAACGCTGTCAAAGCTGCAACTGCTAATAGCGATTTTTTCATTCTGTAAATCTCCATAAATTGAAATTAATGCCCAAATAAAACTGGGACTCATGAATTTTGCTGGTTTTGCTTCACCAGATTGAGACTCAGGGCAATTAGGAGCTCTTTTTGCTTGCCAAAAGGTAGTTTTTTGGCTTTCTTCGTTGTATCTCGGCAACAAGACCTTTGTTTTCTGTCTTTTAAGGCCTCTAGATGCCAAAATTGTCATATGGCAAGCCGCGAATTCTTAAAAATCCTTAGTTCCGCACGGCTAGGTGACGTTTCTGCGCAACAAGAACTCGCTTCCGCATACTTAACGGGGGCTTTTAAAACTCCAATTCAGCCTGCTAATGCTTTGATTTGGTTAGAAAAATCATATTTTTCCATTATGAATCAGCACCTTGCGAAAAATAGCACGGACAGCACTGAAGTTTTACCTGTTTTACGCCAAATCATCGAAATTCCCTTAGTCGCCACTTTTGGTTCCCCGGCCTTTGGCTTTGGTTGGAATATGTTTTGGAAATTAGCCGAATCTCTGGATGAAATAAATCTATCTGTAGCTGCCAAATGGCAACTCGCCAATTTGCTAATCAACCCTTCATATCAAGAAATCCAGTCTCAGTTGGCTGCTTGGTTAAGAAAATCTAGCGGGAGCCTTTCTGTTGAAAAAGTTTCTGACCTTGATCTAGGTGGCCTACAAAAAATAGCTAAGCAGTACTTGCTGGAACTTGCTGAAGGTGGCGCAGAATTTGCAACAAGTGCAAAAGAGCTCCTCATTCAGCTTCAACCAAAGAATGAGGCACTATCTACCCTATGGAAAGCTTGGCTTGAAGATCAAAATGAAGATGCTTTAATTCAGGCGGCTGAACTTGGCTTAACTGTAGCGAAGTTAACACTCGGGTTACGCCTTGCTCAACTTGATGGCGCTTCTGAGTTAACAGAGAATAAGTCAAACGCATCTCTTAAAAAAGCAGCCCATTGGCTAGAGCTTGCTGCCAAAGATGGTGATCGAGATGCTTGGTATGCACTCGGCGAAATTTATCGCAGACCCCAATTTTCTGGATACAACGCTGCAGAGAGTGATCGCTGTATCGATCGTGCTGCTGATTTAGGCCATCCACAAGCACAACTTCGTAAAGGCGCCAACCTCTGGCGCAAACGTGAGAAGAGTGAAGAGAAAGTCCGTGGACTTCAAGCCTCATATTGGGTGTGGCAAGCCCAACAACAAGGCGTGCCAGAGGCTAAAGAATTGCTCAGCAAAATTTTAGAGAGTTGCCCCGACCCTAAAGAAAATGAATGGCTCGAACTAGCGCAATGCGCAGAAGTCGCCCTTAACCATCATGCCGAACATAAGTTGGATGAAGACTGGCTATTACTTTGCCATCGCATCATCATCGCCAATCAATTCAACTTTAGTAAAGCAGAGCTATTACTATGCGAAGTAGGTCAACTACAGCATGAACATTGTGTTGTAATGGATATTCGTTGGGAATTACCAAAGATATTGCCTAGATTGATTCAGATTGAAACAATTCAACAACGTCGTGCCCTATTAGCTGCGGGTAAAGCTTTTGCTGGATCGGAGATAGACCTTGAGGGTAACCTTCGTCAAAGACGTTATCGCTTTGATCGAGTCACCAATTGGCTAACGAGTACTTTTTCGAAGAATCAAGCGGGAGCAGAGGTTGACTGATCTGTTGCGGCATCTTCATTAGAGGGTTTTGGCACATAAAAGCGCGCAACGAGCAGACCCAATTCATAAAGCAGCGTCATAGGTACCGCGAGAAGCAATTGAGAGAGAACATCTGGCGGAGTGACCACTGCTGAGATCACAAATGCCCCCACAATTACATAAGGGCGAATTTCTTTCAGCTTAGCCAGCGGCACCATACCCATGCGAACCAAGACAACCACTACAACCGGCACCTCAAAAGTAATGCCAAATGCCAAGAAGGTTGTCATCGCAAAGCTTAAGTAGTTATCAATGTCGGTCGACATCTCTGCACCTAATGGCGCGTTGTAACTGGCCATAAACTTAAATACTGTTGGGAATACTAAAAAGTAAGCAAAGGCCATGCCAATAATGAACAAGGTATAGCTACTCACCACCAAAGGCAAAATGAGTTTTCTTTCGTGCAAATACAAACCGGGCGCAATGAAAGCCCAAAGCTGATACATCACCACAGGCAAGGCAATAATGAATGCCACCAGCATGGTTACTTTCATGGGCACAAAAAATGAACCTGTGACATCAGTCACAATCATTTTCCCGCCAGCTGGCAAGGCTTCTAAAAGTGGTTGCGCGAACAAATGAAAAATATCAGGCGCCCAATAAACCAAGCAAACGAAAACGACAATGATAGCCAGTGCCGCTTTAATTACGCGGTCACGTAATTCAAATAAATGGGAAAGAAACGTTTCCTGCAATCCGGAGTCTTCAGTTGAATTGTTATCAGTCATGCTTGGCGATTATTTATTCTTTTACTTTTGACAATTATTTGCCAGCACTGTGATGAAAGCGCTTCATTCTGGCGGCCCCAGACTGCACTCGAGTACGAATCCCCGCAGAACGCTTAAACCAAAGCGGTCTTGCAGCACGGCGCACACCCCAGCTATTACGGCCTTGGCGCTTAGTTTTGCGAAGCACTTCTTTTTCATCTAAAGGCGGCTTTTCAAAGCTAGTTTCAAAAATATCTGCTTGATCGCTTAGGTTAGCACCAGCCTCTTGAACGGTAGATCCAATACTATTTTCTACCTCTTTTAAAGTGGCGGCCGTTTCTTCACGAAACTTTTTGAACTCTTCCACTTCCATTTGACGATTAACTTCAGATTTGACATCAGCCATATAGCGCTGTGCACGCCCAAATAAATTACCTGCCATACGCGCTACTTTTGGCAAGCGCTCTGGTCCAACCACTACCAAAGCAACCACAGCAATCAGTGCAAGTTTTGAAACTCCGAGATCAATCATTTAAAAAACCACGCGAGCCTCAATTGCACTTCAATTATTTATTAACGTCTTTTGCCTGCACATCAACAGTCTTCTCTGCTGTTGCAGGGCTTTGTTGAATTTGCTCTTTAGGCTCTTCAGAGGTTTTCATACCATCTTTAAAACCTTTAACGGCACCACCTAAATCTTGGCCGATGTTACGTAATTTTTTGGTACCAAAAACTAACATCACGATGACCAAAACAATTAACCAATGCCAAATGCTAAATGAACCCATCTTTAATCTCCTTGGATTATTTTTTCCAGGGGCGGGGACCGCCCATCACATGTAAATGCAAGTGATAAACCTCCTGCCCACCATCCGCACCATTGTTCACCATCACTCTAAAGCCACCATCCTTACCAGGACGGCAACCCTGTTCTTTAGCGAGACGCGGTGCTAATTCCATCATTCTACCTAGCAAAGGCGCATCTATGCTTTCTGCAGACTCCAACATGGGTATATGTTTCTTCGGAATCATCAAAAAGTGAATTGGCGCTGCTGGGTTGATATCTTTAAATACATAGATTTCCTCGTCCTCATAGACCTTCTGTGAAGGAATCAAACCTTGAGAAATCTTGCAAAACAGGCAATTAGGGTCGTGTGACATGCTTTATCTCGTATTTAATACATGCTTACTAGTGTTTATTCTTTTCCAGCGGCTTTTCTGGCCGCCTTTTCCTCAATGCCCGAGGTGCCCAAACGACGATCCAACTCGGCAATCACATCCTCTGGTCGCAGATTAAATTGAGACAAAGCAATCAAGCAGTGAAACCAGAGGTCAGCCATTTCGCCTACTAGAAGCTTTTGCTGCTCAACTGCCAAATTAGCGTTACGCGCATCCTTTGCAGCCATCACAGCTTCAGTTGCCTCTTCACCAATCTTTTTCAAGATTCCGTCATCGCCCTTGGAAAAGAGCAAAGCTGTATACGATGTTTTGGGATCTGCTTGACCCGCCTTAAATGCATCACGACGTTGATCCACTACATCAGCAAGATGGGCGAATGCAGAATCTAGATTGGAAGGTTTATTTACAGAACTAGTCATGTTGTCATTTTATGTCTTTTAAGTAAAAGGTCTTTAGTCCTTTACTTTTTTGAACTGGACTCATCAACCCAAGTAAGCTTGGTTGAATCCCACCGCTTAAAGAAGCAACTATGCTCCCCAGTGTGGCAAGCAATGCCATCCTTTTGCTCAACTAAGAGCAAAATCGTATCGCCATCACAATCTAAGCGAATTTGTTTTACTTTTTGGATGTGGCCAGATTCTTCACCTTTGTGCCAAAGTTTTTGCCTAGAACGCGTCCAGTAGACTGCCTCGCCTAAGCGCAAGGTTTCCAATAAAGCATCTCGATTCATCCAGGCCATCATCAGCACATCGCCACTACTCGCTTCCTGCGCGATAACCGGCACGAGACCCTGGTCATTCCACGCAACGGCATCAAGCCATGAACCAGCTTGTAGGGCTTGAATAGGGGTAAAAGTACTTTGAGGTTTGCTCATACCTAAACTTTACAGGTAATGGCTTAAACTTACTAAAAAGTCTGCTTTTGAATTAAATCCGAACCGGAATTCCCTGGGCAGCCATATATTCTTTTGCCTGGCCAACAGTAAACTCACCGTAGTGAAAAATGCTGGCTGCAAGCACAGCATCTGCATGGCCTTTGGTAATACCATCAACTAAATGCTGCAAATTACCAACGCCACCCGAAGCAATCACTGGCACTGAAACCGCATCACTTACTGCAGCAGTTAACGCTAAATCAAAACCATCTTTACTACCATCGCGATTCATGCTGGTGAGTAAAATTTCACCAGCACCACGTTTGGCAACTTCCTTAGCCCACTCGACTGCATCTATGCCTGTAGCTGTTCGGCCACCATGAGTGAATACCTCCCAATTACCAGCATCAGTTTGCTTGGCATCAATCGCCACCACAATACATTGAGAGCCGTAATAGGCCGCAGCATCAGAAACTAAATCAGGGCTGGCTACTGCTGAGGAATTCATGCTCACCTTATCTGCACCTGCGTTCAGCAAGCGCCGTACATCAGCCACTGCACGCACGCCACCACCAACAGTTAAAGGAATAAAAACTTGTGATGAGACATCTTCAATGATGTGGAGAATCAGATCGCGCCCATCAGAAGTAGCAGTGATGTCTAAAAAAGTCAGTTCGTCTGCGCCTTGTGCGTTATAGCGTTTTGCGATTTCGACTGGATCACCTGCATCACGCAGACCAACAAAGTTGACCCCTTTAACTACGCGCCCTGCAGTGACATCCAAACAAGGAATAATTCGCTTAGTTAACACTAGATAATTTTCTTTTTATATTTGAGAGTCAACTCGTCAGCATATTTTTGGGCGGCGGCGAGATCAAGATCACCGGCATAAATAGAGCGTCCAGCAATTACACCCATCACGCCCTCTTCTTCTGCCTTACATAGCGCATCAATGTCTTGATTATTTGAGAGGCCGCCGCTAGCAATGACCGGTATTCGAATTGCCTGAGCTAGCTTGACTGTAGCGTCAATATTGACGCCCTTGAGCATGCCATCACGACCAATATCGGTATAGATGATGGCTTCTACACCCCAGTCTTCAAATTTCTTAGCGAGGTCAATTACCTCATGACCTGTAATCTTGCTCCAACCATCCGTTGCCACTTTGCCGTCACGAGCATCTAAGCCAACCATGACATGGCCTGGGAATGCGGTACAGGCATCTTGCACAAAACCAGGATTCTTCACTGCTGCAGTGCCAATAATGACCGTACTGATTCCGTCATCTAGCAAACGCTCAATCGTTTCGAGATCCCGAATGCCACCACCCAACTGGACGGGGATCTCATTACCAACTGCTTTAAGAATTGATCTAATAGCAGATTCATTCTTGAGTTTGCCTGCAAATGCACCATTGAGATCTACTAAATGTAGACGTCGTGCACCCTTACCGATCCAATGTGCTGCCATTGCGCCAGGATCTTCTGAAAACACCGTAGCTTTATCCATATCACCTTGCTCAAGTCGAACACAGTGGCCATCTTTAAGATCAATTGCGGGAATCAGCAGCATAGCTAGTGGTAAAAAATATTAAGGTTGCCAAGAAACAAAATTTTTATAAAGCTGTAATCCGTATTCTGCACTTTTTTCTGGGTGAAATTGTGTAGCGAAAATATTATCTCGAGCTACAGCAGAAGTAAACCAATCCCCATATTCTGTAGAGCCAGCGATAACCTCGTTGCGCTGCGGCACAACATAGTAGCTATGTACAAAATAAAAGCTCGTCAAATCTGGTATGCCCTTCCATATTGGGTGTTTTTGGTCCTGGCGGACTTGATTCCATCCCATATGAGGCACTTTATAAACAGCCCCATCGGACTGCTTTTTGCCGGCCAATTGAAAACGGCGCACTTCTCCAGGAATTAAACCCAAACAAGGGGTCCATTGACTATCCTCACTAGCGCGTACCTCGGCACTTTGATCAAAAAGCATTTGTTCGCCAACGCAAACACCTAAAAGTGGTTTGTTTTTAGATGCTTCCAGTAAAGCCTCTAATAAACCAGACTCCTTCAAGTGCTTCATACAATCTGGCATAGCTCCTTGACCAGGCAAGATGACACGATCAGCAGAGCGTATTTCCTCTGACTGATGAGCAATCAATACATTGTCATTAGGAGCAACATGATGAAATGCTTGATATACAGAACGGAGATTTCCCATTCCATAATCAACGATCGCAATGGTTTGCGCCAAAATTTACCTGTTATCTACTGTTGTCTGCTGTTGTCTTCTAGGCAACCGTAAGAGTCTAGATTACAGACTTCCTTTGGTTGAAGGAATGGTACCTGAAGCGCGAGGATCCACAGCTAAGGCCATACGCAAAGCACGTCCGAAAGCTTTGAACACAGTTTCAATCTGATGGTGCGCATTAATACCGCGCAAGTTATCGATGTGCAATGTCACCCCTGCGTGGTTCACGAAACCACGGAAGAATTCAATACTGAGATCGACATCGAAGTCACCCACACGAGCACGAGTAAATGGGACATTAAATTCCAAACCAGGGCGACCAGAGAAATCGATCACAACACGAGAAAGCGTTTCATCCAAAGGCACATAGGAGTGGCCATAACGAGTAATACCCGCTTTATCGCCAACCGCCTTAGCAAAGGCTTGGCCTAAAGTGATTCCTACATCCTCAACAGTGTGGTGATCATCAATATGGGTATCCCCGTTTGCAACCACCTTAAGGTCGATCATGCCGTGACGAGCAATCTGGTCAAGCATGTGGTCAAGAAAAGGGACGCCGGAGGCTAGCTCAGCCTTACCGGTACCATCTAAATTGATGGAAATCTGAATTTTGGTTTCCGAAGTGTTTCGGGTGACGTCGGCTTGCCGCATGCTTCATTGCGCCGCTAGGCGAAGTGTTGATTGAAGCCTCATAATATCATTCCTAGAAGAGAATTAAATACCGTTAACGTAGCACTTTCATCCTGATTTTTGACCTGAGAACCCTCATGAGCCGTTTTTGGAGCCCTGTTGTTCAAACCCTAACCCCCTACGTTCCAGGGGAGCAACCGCAAATGCAGCGGCTAGTCAAACTCAATACGAATGAAAGCCCTTATGGTCCATCCCCAAAAGTTCTAGCAGCTATTGAGAGTCAAAATACCGCAGATCTACGTCTTTATCCTGATCCCGAAGGAGCCGCTCTCAAACAAGCAATTGCTAAATTACATGGTTTAAACCCAAAGCAAGTCTTTTTAGGAAATGGCTCAGATGAGGTTTTGGCTCATGTTTTTGCAGGACTACTAAAACATAGTAAGCCCGTTCATTTTCCTGACATTACTTATAGCTTCTATCCGGTTTACTGCAAGCTATTTGGAATCGACTACAAAACTATTGCGCTTGGTAGTCAATTTGAGATTAATGTAGCCGACTACAAAGTACCTAATGGTGGGATTATTTTCCCTAACCCGAATGCACCAACCGGCAGATCCATTCCTCGTTCAGAAATCGAAACACTGCTCTCCCACAACAAAGATTCAGTATTAGTAATTGATGAGGCTTATGTAGATTACGGAACCGAATCTTGCATTCCACTCTTGCAAGGAAGTAGTTGCCCAGAAAATCTATTAGTTGTTCATACACTTTCTAAATCGCGCGCCCTAGCTGGTCTGCGCGTTGGCTTTGCTGTTGGTCACCCAGATTTGATCGAGGGATTAGAGCGCGTAAAAAATAGTTTTAACTCTTACCCACTAGGGCGTCTTGCGCAAGCTGGTGCTAAAGCGGCCATTGATGATCAAGCGCACCTTGAAGAAACTGCTGCAAAAGTTATCCAAACTCGAAGTAAGTTAGTCAAGGAGCTTAATACTCTGGGATTTGAAACGCTCCCCTCAACTGCAAACTTTATTTTTACCCGTCACCCCAACCATGCTGGAGCTAAGCTCTATCAAGCATTGCGGGATCGTGGAATCATCGTGCGCCACTTTACATCAGCGCGTATCGAAGAATTCCTACGCATTACGATTGGTACGAATGAGCAAAGCGACGAACTTGTTGCTGTGTTAAAAGAAATTCTGAGTTGAGCTTTTTAATAAACGCGGGCTGATTGCGTCTTTACTTTTTACACGTTTACTTTTTGAGACGCATCTCAGCTGCACGTGCATGCGCTTGCAAGCCCTCACCATGAGCTAATGTACTAGCTACCGCACCCAAGGTTTGAGCCCCAGCTTCACTAACCTCAATCATGCTAGAACGCTTAATGAAATCATAAACACCTAATGGTGAAGAGAAGCGTGCTGTACGTGCTGTCGGCAATACATGATTTGGCCCGGCACAATAATCGCCAAGAGACTCGCTGGTGTAATTCCCCATAAAAATGGCGCCTGCATGACGAATTTGATCCGCCCATTTCCGTGGATCAGCAGCGCAAATCTCCAAATGCTCAGCAGCAATTGCATTCGCAATCTCGCAGGCCTCAGACATGTCATTTACTTGGATTAGTAAAGCACGATTAGCAAGTGAGGCTTCAATTACTTTTGCTCTTGGCATTTCAGGGAGTAATTTATTGATACTTACCTGCACTTGCTCAATAAATGCTGCATCAGGACAGAGCAAGATAGATTGCGCTTGCTCATCATGTTCAGCCTGCGAGAACAAATCCATTGCAACCCAGTCTGGATTACTCGAGCCATCACAAAGAACTAAGATTTCAGAGGGGCCAGCAATCATATCAATACCCACAATGCCAAATACTCGGCGCTTGGCTGCAGCTACATAGGCATTACCAGGGCCAACAATCTTATCAACCGAAGGAATCGTTTTTGTGCCAAAGGCCAAAGCACTAACTGCCTGGGCGCCACCGATAGTGAAAACACGGTCAACACCAGCAATATAGGCCGCAGCCAAAACCAAGGGGTTACGCGCGCCATCCGGAGTAGGCACCACCATGATGACTTCAGCTACGCCCGCTACTTTTGCAGGAATAGCATTCATCAATACAGATGATGGGTAAGCGGCTTTACCACCAGGCACGTAAATACCAACACGATCTAGAGGGGTGACTTTTTGACCTAAGCGGGTACCATCCTTCTCTTCATACTCCCAAGAATGGCAGCCTGCTTCAATCTTTTGACGCTCGTGATACGCCCGCACTCTGTGCGCAGCAATATCTAAGGCATTTTTTTGTTCTGCTGATAAAGAGTTATATGCGAGTTCTAAATCCTTACGAGGAATTTCTAAATCCGAAACGCTTGCTAGATTTAAGCGGTCGAATTGTTTTGTGAAACCCAGAACTGCTTCATCACCTTGATCTTTTACTGCTGCCAAAATTTTAACTACTGCGGCATCAATTGCTTCATCGTCCGCCATCGGCAAAGAAAGACTAGACAACAGAATTTCTCTGAAACCAGTATCTTTACTGTTAAGGCGCTTAACGTTTACTTGGGCAGACATTGACTGGACTTTTTTCTCTGAGTGCGATTACTTCAGCAACTCAAAGATAGGCTGCAGCTGAGAACGCTTGCGCTTATATGAGGCTTGATTGACAACCAAACGTGCGCTGATATCAGCAATCGGCTCCACTTCAACCAAACCATTTGCTTTTAATGTATTGCCAGTAGATACGAGATCTACGATCGCATCAGCCAAGCCTACCAAGGGAGCAAGCTCCATCGATCCATAGAGTTGAATCGTATCGATATGCACACCTTTATTCGCAAAGTGCTCGCGCGCGCAATTGACATACTTGGTTGCCACTTTTAAGCGAGAGCCTTGCTTGACTGCCGCAGCGTAATCAAATCCTTCGCGCACAGCTACAGACATACGACACTTAGCAATATCTAAGTCATAAGGCACATACAAACCATCTGTGCCTTTTTCCATCAAAATATCCAAGCCTGCAACACCAAAATCAGCGCCCCCAAATTGCACATAAGTAGGTACATCTGATGCGCGAACAATGATTAAACGCACTTCTGGATTAGTGGTCTCAATAATGAGTTTGCGCGACTTCTCAGGATCTTCCAGCGGCACAATACCGGCCTTGGATAAGATTCCTGCAGTTTCTTCGAAGATACGCCCTTTGGAGAGGGCTAAAGTCAATTTCATGGACTAATTATCCATCAGCCTTACTTTACACGCTCAATATTGGCACCCAAAAGGGTTAACTTATGCTCCATACGATCATAGCCACGATCTAAATGGTAAATCCGGTCTACTTGGGTTTCGCCTTGGGCAGCCAATCCAGCAATCACCAAACTAGCTGATGCCCGTAGATCTGTAGCCATCACAATCGCGCCCGAAAGCTTATCTACTCCCTGAGCAATTGCAGTGTTACCCTCGATAGCAATGTCTGCGCCTAGACGATTAAGCTCTTGTACGTGCATAAAACGATTCTCAAAAATCGTTTCAGTAATAGTGGAACTACCTGATGCAATTGCATTGACTGTCATCAGTTGCGCTTGCATATCAGTTGGAAAGGCCGGGTACTCAGAAGTACGGAAATTAACTGATTTAGGACGACCTTGCATAGATGCTTTAATCCAATCAGGACCAATCTCCATTTGTAGACCGGCTTCTTTAAGCTTAACAATGACCGCATCTAATGTATCAGGACGACAATGTTTAACTGTTATCTCGCCGCCTGTTGCAGTAACTGCGCACAAGAATGTACCCGCTTCAATACGATCTGGAATGACTGAGTGTTCTGCGCCATGAAGCTTTTCAACCCCCTCAATCACTAAACGATCGCTACCAATACCAGAAATCTTTGCACCCATCTTCACCAACAACTCAGCCAAGTCGCCCACTTCTGGCTCGCGTGCAGCATTTTCTAAAATTGTTGAACCGGATGCTAATGTGGCAGCCATCAATAAATTCTCTGTACCAGTCACCGTAATCATATCGGTCAAGATGGATGCGCCTTTCAATCGATCTGATTGAGGTTTGGTTTCCGCTTGAATATAGCCACTCTTAATCTTGATGCTTGCACCCATGGCCTTAAGGCCTTTGATATGCTGATCTACTGGTCGTGCACCAATGGCACAGCCGCCTGGTAAGGAAACCTTGGCGCTATGCATTCTGGCCAAAAGTGGGCCAAGTACCAAGATAGAGGCACGCATAGTCTTCACCATTTCATAGGTAGCTTCTGAACTTTTAATTACCGCCGCGCTCAACACCATATGACCTCGATTGCCCGCAGTCGGAAAATCAACCGTTACGCCAATCTCCTGCAATAATTTGAGCATCGTGCGCACATCCTGCAAGTCAGGAACATTACGCAATATCACTGGTTGATCAGTCAATAGACAAGCACACAGGATTGGCAATGCGGCATTTTTAGCGCCTGCAATAAGCACCTCACCTTTAAGAGGAGTGCCGCCAACCATTCGTAATTTGTCCATGAAGCGATTCCAGTAAAAACTGAGTAATTAAAATGTAAGGTGAAATGAGTAGGGCAAGAGTACGTTTTTATACTGCTGAATTTTGTGCAAACTCTTCAGGAGTAAATACCTTCATTGATAAGGCATGCACTTCTGCCTTCATGCGATCACCCATAGCGCCATATACCAACTGATGACGCTGCACCAGTCGCTTCCCTTCGAACTCAGGGCTCACGATCGTTGCAAAAAAATGTTGGCCATCGCCTTCAACCTGTATGTGGGTACAGCTAATGCCTTGCTTGATGTAGTCTTCAATTTGTTCTGGGGTGGGTAACATTTCTTTTCCTAAAACAGGGTGTAAATAAATTAATAACGGAGCTTATAGCCCTTTTGCAGCAGACGCAAAGCAATCACTGATACCCCCACAAAGAAGCAGAACACAATCGCTAGACTGCTCCAAGGAGAGTTATCCGAAACTCCAAAAAAGCCATACCTGAAGCCGTCAATCATATAAAAGAATGGATTGAAGTGAGACACCATTTGCCATGCCGTAGGCAAAGAATGAATCGAATAAAAAACGCCTGACAACATGGTTGCCGGCATGATGATGAAGTTTTGAAAGGCGGCCAATTGGTCATATTTATCAGCCCAGATACCAGCTATTAATCCAAGACTACCTAAGATTGCCGCACCTAAAAATGCAAACGTCAAAATCCACAATGGGTATTCTAGGGTGGGTGTGGCAAACCAGATGGTAATTAACAATACACCCAGACCAACAACAATTCCTCGAAAGACTGCAGCCAAGATATACGCTGCATAAAACTCAAAATGACTCAGAGGGGCTAATAAAACAAATACTAAATTGCCGGTGACTTTTGACTGAATCAAAGAAGAAGATGTGTTTGCAAAAGCATTTTGCAAAACACTCATCATTACTAAACCTGGAATTAAAAAAGCGGTGTAACTTAGACGGCCATAGACCTCTCTGCCCTCAAGCACGTGCCCAAAAATCATGAGGTACAGTACAGCCGTCAGCACTGGAGCAGCTACTGTCTGGAAAGCTACCTTATAAAATCGCTTTACTTCTTTAAACAATAATGTTGGGAAGCCGCTGCCATACTCCAATGCAGGCCTATTGAGTCCGTGCTTCATGGAGTACCTTTGGACATAATATTTACAAATACTTCTTCTAGATCCGTTTTACCTTCTCCATCTTTTTTGACAGATCCATAACGACTTAACAAATTAGCAGTGGTATCTAGAGCCACAATCTTTCCTTGCTTAAGCATAGCAATACGTTGGCACAAAGTTTCCGCCTCTTCCAAGTAATGCGTAGTCAAAACAATCGTATGGCCATCTTGATTTAGATGACTAATAAATTGCCAGAGTGACTGACGTAACTCAACATCAACGCCAGCTGTCGGCTCATCCAAAATAATGACTGGTGGCCTATGCACCAAGGCTTGTGCAACAAGCACTCGTCGCTTCATACCGCCTGACAATGAACGCATATTGCTATCGGCTTTGGAAGTGAGGTCAAGATTAGCCATGATCTCCTCTATCCATGCATCGTTATTGCGTATACCAAAGTATCCCGACTGGAAGCGTAATGTTTCGCGAACAGTAAAAAAGGGGTCAAAAACTAGTTCTTGGGGAACAACGCCCAACATACGACGAGCCTCGCGAAATCCTTTTTGCACATCAGCACCCATGATGGCTGCATGACCATGGCCGGGGGTAACCAGACCAGCCAAAATAGAAATCAAGGTAGTTTTGCCAGCACCATTAGGCCCTAGTAAACCAAAAAACTCGCCAGACTCAATAGTCAATGAAACATCATCTAAAGCTTGAAGTGCTCCATACTGCTTAGATATATTCTGAATGGATATTGCAGGATGCATTGCCATCACAAACCCAGTAATGAAGAAACGCCATAAACACCAGCAAGAACTCTAAGCTTTTCTGGCACATGCTCAAATGATATAGATTGACCCTCAGCCATCAGTTTTTTTTGCCAGGCCAACAAAATCGTTAATACAGTGGAATCAAAGTCTTGTAATTCGGAGCAATCCACTAAACGCAAGCGTGAGCTATTTAACAAGCCATCTTTTTGCACTTGTAAAGCATTTGCTTGTGTCACTTTGTTAGGCAAAAAAAAGGTCATGGTCTTAGTACTTAATAATTAATTGGCTGGTTTAGCGCTAGCCAATTGTTTATTGCGATCTTGTAAAAACTTTACTAAGCCTTCAACACCATTTTGGCTGATTTGATTGGAGAACTGATTACGATAAGCCTCAACCAACCAAACGCCCATGATATTCATGTCATAAACTTTCCAGCCATTAGCTGTTTTTTCTAGACGGTAATCTAAAGGAACTGGATCGCCACGACCAAGCACCATAGTTTTCACAACTACTTCTTTGTCATCGGGGGCTGCACGCAAAGCCTTGAATTGCACAGTCTGATCACGCAGCTGACTCAAAGCCCCGGAGTAGGTACGAATTAATAAGTTTTTAAACTCGGATGTAATTTGAGCCTGTTGCTCGGGAGTGGCTTTTTTCCAATTTGGGCCCATCGCCATTTCAGTAGTGCGGCGCATATCGGTATAGGGAACAATTTTCTTTTCTACCAAATCTACGATCTTAGGAATATTACCCTTCTGAATATCTGGATCAGCTTTAACCGTCGCCATCACTTCAGTAACCACCATCTTAATTAAGGCATCAGGAGATGTTGATTGATCTGGGGCTTGAGCAAAAACAGCACTTGCTGCGAGCAACAAGCCTGCAAAGATATAACCAAAGATTTCTTTAAAGCTTTTCATATTCACATCCACTATCTTTATCTAAATTGAGACTCATTTTAGTCACCATACAACGCATCACTCTATTGCTTATTGATATGGATTCTCATAAACAGGCATTTCAGGCTCTTCATCATCTCGCCCTTCATTAATTTGATAAGCTCGCCTCTGAATATACGCATCCCGCATAAAGCTGTACTTATCAATTGCAGCGCCATCCAATAAATCCCCCGCTTCATAGTAGGTATTTCGCGCATTGACCACACGTAAACCGGTAATGCTATTGCGCAGACCAATATCTTTAACAAAACTAAATAAATAATCGGACTCTAAGTCTGCCACCGTACCGAAGGTATCCCGTACATTGCTTGGGCCAAAGAAAGGAAGCACTACATATGGCCCTGAAGGAACACCCCAGACACCCAAGGTTTGACCCCAGTCTTCTTTGTGTTTTTCTAGACCACCTGGCGTTGCTAAATCAATCAGACCACCCAAGCCCATTGTTGTGTTAACCACCACGCGCATGAAATCATTAAAGGCGTAGCTTGGCCTACCTTGCAACAAGTTATAAAGAGCGGTGTAAATATCGTTGTAATTACTAAAGAAGTTGTAAATTCCATCGCGAACAAATTCTGGCAACACAAAGCGATAGCCTGCAACTACCGGCTTTAACAGGTAGGCATCTAAGCCTTCATTAAATTCAAATACTGAGCGGTTAAACGGCTCCCAAGGATCTTGGGGCGAGCGCTCTGCACCTGCGGGGATCGATGCACACCCAACCATGCTGATAACTGAGCCCAATAAAATTGCCTGCTTGATTTTGTGCAGAACAGACAACATCATTTTGCTGTGCCTTTGTCTTGGCCACTGTCAGCTGCTTTGTTGTAAAGGAACTGACTAATCAGGTTTTCTAAAACAATGGCTGATTGGGTTTGAGCAATCTTCTCACCATTAGTCAGCATGTCATCTGAGCCACCGGCCTCAAGACCAATGTACTGCTCGCCCAGTAAACCTGAAGTCAAGATCTTTGCAGAGGAATCCTTAGGAAACTTATAAGACTCTTCAATAGTCATCACCACTGTTGCTTGATAGGTCTTATCATCAAAAGAGATACTAGTAATCCGCCCAACCACTACTCCAGCACTTTTCACTGGCGCTCGAGGTTTCAGGCCGCCGATATTATCAAAGCGTGCAGAAATTTTGTATGTTGGTGCAAATGACACTGCATTCATATTACCAACTTTGAGTGCAAGGAATAATGCCGCCAATAAACCAATGGCAACAAAAACGCCTACCCAAATATCAATTGCACTTTTTCTCATAAGAGCCTCAGTTTATTCTTTCTAATTTGAGAACATCATCGCGGTTAGCAAGAAATCTAATGCTAAAACCGATAAAGAAGAGATCACCACCGTACGGGTGGTTGCTTGTGAAACGCCTTCTGGCGTAGGCTTAGATTCATAACCCTGATAAAGAGCAATAAAAGTTACCGCCACACCAAACACCATGCTTTTAATTAGGCCGTTACCAATATCGGAGAACAGATCAACTCCACCCTGCATTTGGGACCAGAATGCGCCAGAATCAACTCCAATGAGTGGCACACCAACCAAATAGCCACCCAGGACGCCCACTGCTGTAAAGATAGTTGCCAGGATAGGCATAGAAATAATGCCTGCCCAAAGACGAGGCGCAATCACACGGCCCAATGGATCAACTGCCATCATTTCCATAGCAGTCAATTGTTCACCTGCTTTCATTAAGCCGATTTCTGCTGTCAATGAAGTGCCAGCTCTTCCGGCAAACAATAAAGCGGTAATGACAGGGCCAAGTTCGCGGGTTAAGGAGAGGGCAACTAATAGGCCAAGCGCTTGCTCTGAGCCATAACGATTTAAGGTGTAGTAACCCTGTAAACCTAAAACAAAACCAACAAACAATCCTGAGACTGCAATGATCACAAATGAGTGATTACCAACAAATAGAATTTGATCAATGACTAAGCGCGGTCTCTTCAGTAAGAATCCTGAACGCACAATGACTGCTACAAACATGCGAGCAGCTAAACCAAGGCTACCCAAGTTACGGCGGACAAAAAATCCGAGATCCCCAAACAGATTTAAAAGTGCGGTCATGAAGCGCTCACTCCAAAATCTTCTTCTAAACTCTTGCCTGGGTAGTGGAAAGGTACGGGCCCATCAGGCGCTGCATCTAAAAACTGTCTAACAAAAGGATCTGTAGAGCGACTCAATTCTTCAGGAGTTCCCTCTGCTCCGATACGACCATTAGCAATGAAATACACATAATCTGCAATTGCAAAAGTCTCTTCCACATCGTGTGTGACTAATAGACTCGTGGCTCCCAGAGCGTTATTCAAATCACGAATTAAGCGTGCGGTAATGCCGAGAGAAATGGGATCTAGACCAGCAAATGGCTCGTCATACATGATGAGCGGTGGATCTAAAGCGATGGCTCTTGCGAGCGCAACACGTCTTGCCATACCGCCCGAAATTTGTGAAGGCATTAAGTCACGGGCTCCGCGCAAACCAACTGCATTCAGTTTCATCAATACGAGAGAACGCAATAATTCTTCACTGAGATCTGTATGTTCACGTAATGGAAAGGCAACGTTTTCAAAAACACTGAGGTCGGTGAACAATGCACCAAACTGAAAAAGCATTCCCATGCGACGACGAGCAGCCATTAACTCAGTACCACTCATCTTGCCGATGTCTTGGCCTTCAAATAAGACTTGTCCAGATTGAGCGTTAAATTGACCGCCAATCAAACGAAGAATTGTGGTCTTGCCGCAACCTGAACCCCCCATTACGGCCACTACTTGTCCACGTCGAAACTCCATATTGAGTCCCGACAGAATTTGCCGCTCCCCTGGAGCATAAGAAAAGTTGACGTCTTTAATAGAGACGACAACTTCACCTGTAGCTTGCTTGCTTACATCCAAGGAATTTGGCTGGCCACTGTTCATATCCTCGTTATTATCGAGGTAAAACAGAAGACCCCATTAAATACTCATCTACTGAGCGAGCGCATTGACGGCCTTCACGAATCGCCCAAACTACCAAGGACTGTCCGCGACGCATATCACCAGCAGCAAATACCTTCGGAACGTTCGTTTGATAGGCATTTTGGCCATCTACAGTCGCTTTAGCGTTGCCGCGAGCATCTTTATCAACACCAAATGCATTCAGCACTTGCTGAACCGGAGATACAAAGCCCATCGCCAAAAGCACTAAATCCGCTTTGATTTCAAACTCGGAGTTCGGCACCTCAGCCATCTTGCCGTCTTTCCACTCCAAACGAACACCAATCAGTTTTTCAACTTTGCCATTTTTACCTTCAAAACGCTTAGTTCCAACAGACCAGTCACGATCACAACCTTCTTCATGTGAAGAAGAGGTACGCAACTTAGTTGGCCAATAGGGCCATACCAATGGCTTATTTTCTTCCTCCGGGGGCTGTGGAAGCAATTCAAATTGAGTAATCTTGGTTGCGCCATGACGATTAGAGGTGCCAACACAATCAGAGCCTGTATCACCACCACCAATAACAACTACATGCTTATCGGTTGCACGGATTTCATTTTTCAAATCACCCGCATTTTCTTTATTCTGTGGAATCAAGAATTCCAATGCGAAATGCACGCCAGCTAATTCGCGACCAGGTACCGGCAAATCACGTGGCTGCTCTGCACCACCGGTGATGACCACAGCATCAAAATCTTTCATCAAATGTTCAGGAGAGACTGTCTTATTGGAGTAATTTTTTACTTCGGCACCAACCGCCTCTTTGCCAACAAAAACACCTGTCTCAAATTTCACGCCTTCAGCTTGCATCTGCTCAACACGACGATCAATTAACCACTTTTCCATTTTGAAATCAGGAATGCCATAACGCAGTAAGCCACCAACACGATCATTCTTTTCAAACACGGTCACGTCATGACCAACACGAGCCAATTGCTGCGCAGCCGCCATGCCTGCCGGACCGCCACCAACAACTGCTACCTTCTTACCAGTCTTGGCCTTGGGTGGTTGCGGCTTAACCCAGCCATTCTCCCAGCCCTTGTCAATAATCGCGTGCTCAATAGATTTGATGCCAACCGCAGTGCTATTAATTCCGAGAGTACAGGCAGCTTCACAAGGTGCTGGACAAATACGGCCTGTGAACTCTGGGAAGTTATTGGTCGATTGCAAAACATCCAATGCGTTCTTCCAGTCATTATTAAAGACCAGGTCGTTAAAGTCAGGAATGATGTTGTTAACTGGGCAGCCGTTATTGCAAAATGGAATACCGCAGTCCATACAGCGCGCACCCTGAATCTTCGCTTCTTCGTCAGTTAAAGCAGCAACAAACTCTTTGTAGTGATGGAGACGTTTAACCGGCGCTTCGTATGTTTCATCAACGCGCTCAAACTCCATAAATCCAGTGACCTTACCCATATCGAATCCTTAGTATCTTTTCTTAATATCTGTCTATTTGATTAAGTTATTTAAGCTGCAACCGTATTGTTCTGAGCCTTTTCCCACAACTCACCTAGCGCACGCTTGTACTCAGTTGGGAGCACCTTCACAAAACGTCCGCGAGCATTATCCCAATCAGCCAAGATTGCTTTAGCGCGTTCAGAGCCTGTATGACGGAAGTGGCGCTCAACCAAGCCCTTCAATATTTGCTCGTCAGTCAAACGCTCGCCACCATCTTTTACATCAACTGGGGCATGCCATTCAGACTTCGGCATCTTGGTAATCTGTTCGGCAGAAGGCAAAACTTTTTCCAAAGTCGCCATGCTGGTGTTGCAACGCTTATCGAACAATCCATCTTCGTCGTAAACGTAAGCAATACCGCCACTCATACCCGCAGCAAAGTTACGGCCTGTATCACCCAATACAACAACGGTGCCACCAGTCATGTATTCGCAACCGTGATCGCCAGTACCTTCAACAACTGTAGTGGCGCCAGAGTTACGCACTGCAAAACGCTCACCGGCTACGCCATTGAAGAAAGCCTCACCAGCAATCGCACCATAAAGAACGGTATTGCCAACGATGATGTTCTTTGCAGTGTCGCCACGGAATTCATGAGGAGCACGAACAATCACGCGACCTCCTGATAAGCCTTTACCAACGTAGTCATTGCCATCACCAACTAAATCCAAAGTGATACCGCGCGCCAAGAAGGCTGCAAAACTTTGACCAGCAGTACCATTCAACTGGATATGTATAGTGTCATCTGGCAATCCTGCGTGTCCATAACGCTGAGCAACTTCACCTGAAAGCATTGCGCCGACAGTACGGTTTACGTTCTTCACTGGAACAATAAAGGAAACCTTCTCACCACGCTCCAATGCAGGCTCACTCTTTTCGATCAAGATATTGTCAAGCGCACTCGCTAAACCATGATCTTGTGTGAGAACTTGATAGCGTGGAACTTCAGCAGCTACCTGTGGTTCAGCAAAGATCTTGCTGAAATCTAAACCATGTACTTTCCAGTTTTCAATACCCCTACGGGTATCCAATAAATCAACACGACCAATTAAGTCATCAAACTTACGAATACCAAGTTGCGCCATGATTTCGCGAGCTTCTTCAGCAATAAAGAAGAAGAAATTCACAACATGCTCAGGCTTACCAGAAAATTTCTTACGCAATTCTGGATCTTGAGTAGCAACACCCACTGGGCAGGTATTCAGATGACACTTACGCATCATGATGCAGCCCTCAACCACCAATGGAGCAGTTGCAAAACCAAACTCATCTGCACCTAACAGGGCACCAATAACAACGTCACGACCTGTTTTCATCTGGCCATCAGCCTGAACACGAATACGACTGCGCAAACCATTGAGAACCAAGGTTTGTTGTGTTTCAGCTAAGCCCAGTTCCCATGGGGAGCCAGCGTGCTTAATGGAAGATAGTGGAGAAGCACCAGTACCGCCGTCATGACCGGCAATCACCACGTGATCCGCTTTTGCCTTTGCGACACCAGCAGCAACCGTACCAACACCGACTTCAGAAACCAATTTCACAGAAACGTCTGCTTTTGGATTAACGTTCTTGAGGTCATGAATTAACTGAGCGATATCTTCAATCGAATAAATATCGTGGTGCGGAGGAGGAGAAATCAACCCAACTCCAGGCACAGAGAATCGCAATTTACCGATGTAGTCAGAAACCTTGCCGCCAGGCAATTGACCACCTTCACCTGGCTTAGCGCCTTGTGCCATCTTGATCTGAATCTGATCAGCAGAGCGCAAATACTCAGTAGTCACACCAAAACGACCAGAGGCAACTTGCTTAATCTTGGAGCGCAGTGAATCGCCATCTTGTAACGGAATATTGGCCTCGACCACATCGTCTCCCAAGATACTGGCTAAAGTCTCACCCTTCTTGATTGGAATGCCTTTGAGCTCATTCACATAACGATTGGGATCTTCACCGCCCTCACCAGTATTGGACTTGCCGCCAATACGGTTCATTGCGATTGCTAAGGTAGCATGTGCTTCAGTAGAGATAGAACCTAAAGACATCGCGCCAGTTGCAAAACGTTTAACAATTTCTTTTGCAGATTCCACTTCGTCTAAAGGAATCGCTTTTGCTGGGTCAATCTTGAATTCAAACAAACCACGTAAAGTCATCTGACGCTTAGTTTGATCATTAATAATGTTGGCGTACTCTTTATAGGTCTGATAACCCTTCTCGGCACCCACACGTGTGGAGTGTTGTAACTTCGCAATCGTATCCGGGGTCCACATATGGTTCTCACCACGGATACGGAAGGCATACTCACCCCCAGCATCAAGCATATCGGTTAAGACCGGGTCATTACCGAAGGCTGCTGCGTGCATACGCAGCGCTTCTTCAGCCACTTCAAACACACCGATACCGCCAACATTTGATGGAGTGCCTTTGAAGTATTGATCAATGATGTCGTGATTTAAGCCGATTGCTTCAAAAATCTGTGAACCGGTATAAGACATGTAAGTAGAGATGCCCATTTTGGACATCACTTTTTGCAGACCCTTACCAATTGCTTTAACAAAGTTCTTGACCGCTTTTTCGCCAGACAAATCGCCAGACAATCCTTTGGCCATTTCGGCCAATGTTTCCATAGCGAGGTATGGGTGAACCGCTTCAGCGCCATAACCAGCAAGCAGAGCAAAGTGATGGGTCTCACGTGCACTACCGGTTTCTACCACCAGGCCAACGCTCGTACGCAAACCTTTTTGAACTAAATGCTGGTGGATTGCAGATGTTGCTAGCAAAGCTGGAATTGCCACATGCTTTTCATCAACCTGACGATCACTCACGATCAAAATGTTGTAACCAGAACGAACGGCATCAGCTGCTTCAGCGCATAAGGAAGCTAAGCGCGCCTCAATGCCGGCTTTACCCCATGAAGCTGGATAGCAGATATCTAACTCATATGAGCGGAATTTGCCGTTGGTGTAGTGGCCAATATGACGAATCTTGGTAATGTCATCAAAATCCAAAATCGGCTGACTTACTTCTAATCGCATTGGTGGATTGATATTGTTGGTATCTAACAGATTCGGTTTCGGTCCGATGAATGACACCAATGACATCACCATGTTCTCGCGAATCGGATCGATCGGAGGATTGGTAACCTGCGCAAATAGTTGCTTGAAGTAGTTATAGAGTGGCTTATTCTTGTTAGATAGCACAGCCAACGGACTATCGTTACCCATTGAGCCAATTGCCTCTTCCCCATTCATGGCCATAGGAGCCATCAAGAATTTAATGTCTTCTTGGGTATAACCAAAAGCCTGCTGACGATCCAGTAATTTTGCTGCTGGACGAATGGTCATTTTTTCGTCGATCAAGTCAGCCTTGCTGGCGTCTACTTCATCTAACTTCACGCGAACTGCGTCAATCCAACTCTTATATGGCTTGGCTTTAGAAACAGCATTCTTAAGCTCAACGTCATCAATAATGCGACCTTGCTCCATGTCGATCATGAACATCTTGCCTGGTTGCAAACGCCATTTTTGAACAATCTTGCTCTCAGGAATTGGTAATACTCCAGCCTCAGAACCCATGATGACCAAATCATCATCGGTTACGTAATAGCGTGCTGGACGCAAACCATTGCGGTCTAATGTTGCGCCAATCTGGCGACCATCAGTAAACGCCATTGCTGCAGGACCATCCCATGGCTCCATCATTGCAGCGTGATATTCATAGAAAGCGCGGCGATTGTCATCCATCAATGCATGCTGCTCCCACGCCTCAGGAATCATCATCATCATGGCTTGAGCTAATGGGTAACCTGACATCACTAACAACTCTAAGCAGTTATCAAAGCAAGCGGTATCTGACTGGCCTGGATAAATTAATGGCCAGAGTTTTTGCAAGTCATCGCCCAGCACTGGAGAGCTAATCGCGCCCTCACGTGCATTGACCCAGTTAACGTTACCTTTAACAGTGTTGATTTCACCGTTGTGCGCAATCATGCGATACGGGTGGGCTAACTCCCATGCCGGGAAGGTATTGGTTGAGAAACGCTGATGCACTAAAGCTAATGCTGAGACAGTACGCTTATCTTGCAAGTCTTGGTAGTACGCACCCACCTGGTTTGCTAACAGCAAACCCTTATAAACAATTGTTCTAGCAGACATCGAAGCAACAAAATATTCTTTGCCATGCTGCAAATGCAAATCTTGAATTGCATGACTTGCGGTTTTACGAATCACGTACAACTTACGCTCAAGCGCATCAGTTGTCATAATGTCGCGACCACGGCCAATAAAAATTTGACGAATGAATGGCTCGGTCATCTGTACAGTTGGTGACATCGGCAGCTTTACATCTACCGGAACATCTCTCCAACCTAAAACAACCTGACCCTCTAAACGCACAGTACGCTCTAATTCTTGTTCGCACGCTAAACGTGAAGCGTGTTCTTTCGGCAAGAAAATCATCCCAACGCCATATTCACCCAAGGGTGGCAAAGTCACACCCTGCTTGGCCATTTCTTCCCGATACAAAGTATCTGGAATCTGAATCAAGATACCTGCGCCATCACCCATTAATGGGTCGGCACCAACCGCTCCGCGATGATCTAAGTTCTCAAGAATCTGTAAACCCTGGGAAACGATCTCATGGGATTTTTTACCCTTGATGTGTGCAACGAATCCTACGCCGCAAGCATCATGCTCATTGCTAGGATCATATAAACCGTGCGCAATTGGACGAAGATCTGAATTTAATTGTGTTGTCATAGTATTTCCGATGGGCGACAAAGGCCTGATTACTTTTGGAAGATCAAATATAGGGGAATACCCACACCGATGCAATAGAAATAAAATGAGTCTGTCCCATTTATTTAGATGTCGCACCAATATGTATTCCATATATGGGGACAGAGTCGATAGATTCAATACCAAAAATCAAACCTGATGAAACTTAAATCTATCTAAGTTATTGAATTTACAGGATTTATTTTTCTAGGCCGTCCACGATGACGAATTAATGCTAGCTCAGGAGCATCCTTGAATAACTTTCGAGCATAGATATCACTGACCCAGGGCTTGGAGCGTATGAGAGATTCTGTAATTTGACGATCCTCCCAGTGGGGCGCCCCTTCTTTTACAAAATTAGACCAGTTCATCTGCCTCTCAAAAGGGGTATTACCCAACTTCCAAAAGTGCTGGTGATCAACCAACCAAGACTCAGCTTTACCTCCAATATGCGTCGTAAAACTAGTCCAAGTGGAGCTTTGGGGATTGGATTCATATCCAGCCCTAACTGGGTTGAGCTCTATATAACGTTGGCAGCGCAGAAAATAATCTGGGTCGATTAAAGAAGAGCGATAACGACCTTCCCAAATAGTTCCAGTGCGGTCTTGCCGCTGATTGAAGTATTGGGCATAACGACGACCTAAGGACTGCATCGTTTTAGCAAGCGACCCTTCGTTTTGAGGCGTCATTAGCAAATGAACATGATTTGGCATGAGTGCAAAAGCGTGAACGGCGCAAGAAAACTGCCTTGCTGCTTCACGTAACCACTCTAGATAAGTTCGACGATCCTCGTCAGAAAAGAAAATGGTTTCACGATTATTACCACGAACCATCACATGCATTACTTGACCAGGTATGACTATACGAGCTTCCCGTGCCATTTTAGTAACGAACTATTGTAGTTCGCGCGCACCGCCATTATTTGAGAAGTCTGGGATGAACCAGTCGCCATCGACTTGGGTTACACCGCTTGGCACTTCACGCCCAATCTGTGGACTATCTTTTAATGCAGTTGCCATGTAAGAGATCCACATTGGTAAGGCAAGTCCGCCGCCAGTCTCACGGTCACCTAAGCTGGCAGGCTTATCAAATCCAATCCAAGCAATCGCAACTACTTTGGGGTTATAACCCGCAAACCATGCGTCATGAGAGTCATTGGTAGTACCTGTTTTGCCAGCGATATCACTACGCCCCAACCTTCCACGTGCCGAGGCAGCAGTACCAGTCTTAGTAACCTCTTGCAACATACTATCCATAACAAATGCGGTGCGCGCATCCAATACACGAGGTGCATCTTCTCCAGCGTGAGTAGGCTTGGCTTCAAACATCACAGCGCCTTTAGAGTCCACCATCTTGTCAATTAAGAATGGATCTACACGATATCCACCATTTGCAAACACGCTATAGGCAGAAGCCATTTGTAACGGTGTTACAGAGCCCGCACCCAATGCCATTGTTAAGTAAGGAGGATGCTTCTCGGGCTCAAAGCCAAAACGTTGAATATATTCTTGCGCATATGAAGGACCAATGGCGCGAATGATTCGAACAGAAACTAAGTTCTTAGATTTTGCTAATGCATTGCGCAAACGCATCATGCCATCATATTTACCGTCATAGTTTTTTGGCTCCCATGCTTGACTTCCTGTTTCCATGCTACCTATGGACAGAGGGGCGTCGTTCACCATCGTGCTTGGTGTAAAACCTTTTTCAATTGCCGCGGCATAGATGAATGGTTTAAATGAAGAGCCTGGTTGGCGTAAGGCTTGAGTGACGTGATTGAATTGATTGCGACGGAAATCAAAACCACCTACCAAGGAGAGAATCGCGCCCGTCTCTGCATTCATAGACACAAAGGCTGCCTCCACTTGCGGTAGTTGAGCCAACTTCCAAACCCCTCCGTCTGACAACAGACGCACTACCGCACCTGGACGCAAGCGTTTCTTGGGCTGAGCACTATCAGTAATAGAGGCTGCAGCTAATTTCATTCCTTCGCCCTTGATCGTGATGGTGTCGCCAGTAGAAATCATGACTTGCATTTCTTTTGGCTTTACATCGAGAACAACACCCGACTGTAAGTCATCTAACTGTGGGTAAGCAAGCAAGGCTTCGTCAATCGCACGCTGGCGTTTAACTGGGTCTTCAGGTAATTCGATAAATCCTTCTGGACCACGATAAGCGTGACGCAAATCGTATTCAAAGATTCCGCGGCGCACTGCTTTATACGCAGCATCTTGATCGGCCTTCAGAATGGTGGTGTAAACATCAATGCCTTGCGAGTAGATTGCCTCTCCATATTGTGCAAAAAGTAATTGACGAACCATCTCCGCAGGAAAATCAGCACGTACAGCAAATTCATTACCTAAGCCACGAATATGTAATTCTTCAATCATGGCCTTTTGATACTCTTCAGGCGTGATGTAACCAAGGTCACGCATACGCTGAAGAATGTACTCTTGGCGAATCTTGGCGCGGCGAAAATTACTCACTGGATTGTACGCAGACGGCGCTTTTGGCAGGCCGGCTAACATAGCTGATTCTGCAACCGTGATGTCTTTTAATTCTTTGCCAAAGTAAATTTGTGCTGCGCTTGAGAATCCGTAAGCCCTTTGCCCCAAAAAGATCTGGTTCATATAGATCTCTAAAATTTTATCTTTTGTCAGCTGGGACTCGATCTCCCATGCCAGCAGCACTTCGTAAATTTTTCGACTAAAGGTTTTCTCATTACTCAGAAAAAAATTGCGCGCCACCTGCATAGTGATCGTGGATGCGCCTTGCGAAAGGTGTCCACGCAAATTAGTGACGGCTGCACGCAATATGCCAACATAATCAACTCCTCCATGAGAATAGAAGCGATCATCCTCAATTGCTAAAACAGCATTTCGCATGCTGAGTGGAATTTCATTTAGAGGGATTACCTTGCGACGCTCTTCGCCAAACTCACCGATTAATACTTTGTCTGCTGTATAAACCCGCAGCGGGGTCTTAGGTTTGTAATCCGTTAAAGCTGAGATCTTCGGAATATTGGGTTTTGCCACCAAAAAGGCATAGCCCATGAGCAATGTCACCCCCAGTGCAAAAACCACGCCAATAATTAGCAAAGCCTTAACTAATGGATTACTTGAACTCTTGCGCGGCAAGCCAGGCTGAACTCGCGTCTGCCGAGGGCGTCTATCGGATGGACGACTGGGACGCTGGTTCATCTGCGGCTTGTCATTAGGGGGTAAGGCCATTTCCAAATTATAGGTTGCTTAGCAGTCTCCTTAAGCAATTTCCCTAAAAGCTCTAAATCCCTTGTTTTGCAGCGAGCAACATCCCAATTTCTGACATGGTCTTCAATCTAGGCTGATGGATTAACAACCCCCAAAACTGAAGAATAGGGACATGCCTGCACGCCATATTTCCAGCCAATCCTTTGATGAAATTTTGAGTGAGCTTGGTGATGATCCCGCCATCCCAGACCCCCACGGAATTCGTAAGCCACCACCCCAACAAAGCAATTCTCCTAAGCCCCCAGGCCGTCATCAAAACAATCCCTTTAGTGACACTCTAAGCCCTATTCAGATCAAAAATTCACTAAAAGGATTTTTAACGCCGCTCATCCTAATTTGCGCCTGCATTGCTGCAGCTTTTGCTTTTTTTATAGCCCACAACACCCTAATAGATGCGTCTCAAAACTCTCTGGAGAATTCTCAAAAACAAATTTCTGAGCTGAAAAAACAACTGGCAGCAATGCGAGATGAAATTCATCAAAATCAAGATAATCTTTATTCGGCATTAGATGAAATAGAAGTAAGCATTCACTCTTTAAAGGTTAAAAAGCCTGAAATCCGAACTTTTAACAAGCCGCAAGCGCCTATTCATGAGTCTGAATTACGCCGCTGGCGCTACCTGGGAACATCACAGATGGGTGAGTCACAACAAGCCTATTTTCATACCGGGAAAAATCATCTTGTCTTTGAAAAAGGAGCTCAGGTTTTAGGGGATTGGCGTTTGAGCAATATTGAAAAAGAGCTTGCAACCTTCTCCCACGCCCATGGCAAATATCTCGTTCTGAAAGTATCTAAAAGCGAATGAAAGTTGTCGCAAATTACACCCGGAAATACTTAAAGTTTTTTTGTATCTGCATGCATATTTTGATGCTTTTGTCGGCTAGCAATGCAGCAGGTAATCCATCCTCAGAAAATCATTTTGTGAAATCTATTAGCCTGCAATTCACTGATATTGAAATAACTGAACTTTTACAAGCAATGGCCAAATTGGGTAATACCAATTTTTTACTGAGCGAGTCAGTTAAAGGAAAGATTTCAATTGACCTCAGAAATACCCCATGGCAAACAGCACTTCATTCCATTCTGGCAAGCCGTGGCTTACGACTTGTTCGTAATGGTGAAATCTACTGGATTGGGCCGCATGCAGAGATCTTGGCCTTCCAGAAATATAGGCGAGAAGACGCTGCCCTTCCTTTTGGTGGCGATCACATGAATAGCCCCAGACAAATACTCATAGAAGCACGCATCGTCGAGGCAGATGAACGCTTTGCCCGTGAGTTAGGCGTCAAACTGGGCTATCAGGCTAATGCAATTGGAGGTAATGCAGATCAAAGTCTGATTAGCAACATGGACTTAGGTGGCGCTGGATTAAGCGGCTTTAATCCAGCAGCTATGGCCGCAACTCTTATTTCAAAAAACGCTAGCCGCATTCTTCAAGCTGAACTCTCTGCACTTGAATCCGAGGGTCAGGGCAAAATCCTTTCTAACCCGCGCATTATGACTGGCGATCAAGTGAAGGCCACGATTGAACAAGGCACTGAACTGCCCTATCAGACGTCCAATCAAAATGGTAGCAAATTGCAATTCAGGAAGGCTAATCTACGCCTCGAGGTTCTTCCAAAAATTCATCCGGATGGAAAGATTTCTTTGATGGTTGGAATCAATAAAGACACAGTGGGCATGAAAACAGAGCAAGGCTATGCAATTGATACCAAAAGCCTAAGCTCAGAAGTCACGGTTGAGAATGGGGGCACAGCCATCATTGGTGGCATCTTTCAAACAACCGAACGAGAAGATGAAGTCAAAATACCGTTATTGGGAGATATACCTCTCATTGGTCATTTTTTTCGCCATAAATCTAAGTTACAAGACAAAACTGAGCTCTTGGTCTTCTTAACCCCGACCGTTCTCGACAAACCCTAATAAAATCGAAGGGTGAACTCTTTGACAAACAATATCTTTCTGATCGGCCTCATGGGCGCCGGGAAGTCGACCGTCGGAAAAGTATTAGCAAAGAAATTAGGGCGTCGTTTCCTGGACGCCGACCACGTCATAGAAGAGCGGTGCGGCGTAAAGATTCCTGTCATCTTTGAAATGGAGGGTGAAGAAGGATTTCGTAAACGTGAAGCACAAGCTATCCGCGAAATTACTGCTGAGCAAGATATTATTTTGGCAACTGGTGGCGGTGCTGTTCTGTTACCAGAAAATCGTCAAGCGTTAAGCGAACGTGGCACCGTTATTTATTTACATGCAAATCCTATTGAGCTTTGGCATCGCACCAAAAGTGGGGAGGGTAGACCGCTTCTCAAGAACGGTGATGCAAAAAAGATTTTAGAAAATTTGTATACGATTCGTGATCCGCTCTATCGTGAAATCGCAGACTATGTGATAGAGACTGGCAAGCCCAGCGTCAACCAACTAGTCAACACCTTAATTATGCAACTTGAACTTTCTGCTTAAATATATTGGCAATATGATGAAAACACTTGAAGTTGATCTTGGTAATCGTAGTTACCCAATTTACATTGGCACTGATCTGATTGATCAAGCAAGCCTATTTAGCGCCTGTGAAAAAGTCACCTCTATCTATATCGTTAGCAACACTACAGTTGCGCCACTCTATGCTGAACGTTTAACCAAAACCCTGACTAGCTTTGGCAAACCCGTTAGAACTGTTGTTCTGCCTGATGGTGAGTCTTATAAGGACTGGAAAAATCTTCAGTTGATTTTTGATGATCTTTTAAAGTTTGGTGCTGATCGCCAGACTATGCTGGTTGCTTTAGGCGGCGGAGTTATTGGGGATATGACTGGATTTGCTGCCGCTAGCTTTATGCGTGGCATTCGATTTATTCAAGTACCTACAACATTACTTGCTCAAGTTGACTCCTCGGTTGGAGGCAAGACCGGAATTAATCACCCCCTCGGCAAAAATATGATCGGCGCCTTTCATCAGCCAGTAGCCGTGATTGCCGATCTCAGCACCTTAAAGACTTTACCTCCAAGAGAGCTATCTGCAGGTCTTGCAGAAGTAATCAAACATGGTGCTATTGCAGATGCACAATTTTTAGATTGGATCGAGGCTAATGCAGCGTCCTTATTGGCTTGCGATACTAAAGCCATGGGTCATGCTGTTTTGCGCTCATGCGAAATTAAATCTGCAGTAGTTTCTGCAGATGAAAGAGAAGGCGGTATTCGCGCAACCCTCAACTTTGGCCACACATTTGGTCATGCTATTGAAGCGGGTATGGGCTATGGTGAATGGCTACATGGCGAAGCGGTTGGTTGCGGCATGGTGCTGGGAGCAGACCTATCGCGAAGACTCAACTACATTACCGAAGCAGATGTTCAGCGTCTCACTAAAATTATCCAGTCCATGAATTTACCAATCACACCACCCAAGTTTGGCACTGATCGTTACATGGAACTGATGCAGGTAGACAAAAAAACGGAAGGCGGAAAGATCCGCTACGTCGTTCTAGAAAAAATTGGCAAAGCCCAAATTAAAAGTGTGGCCGATGCCCAAGTGATCGAAACTTTAAGTGCTACTGGTGCTGCTTAGATCAAATTAATCTTGATGGCTTGACCAGCCTGAGCACTTACAAACCCAGTGAGATCGCTCAAAAGCTCTTTTCCTGTTTTGGTATCAAGCCACAATGGCTTGGCCATCGTTCCAGCCCATCGATAGTGATATCCACCAGACTTGGCGGCAACCCAAATCTCATGCAAAGGCGGCTGGGTATTCACCACAATGACGCTTTTATCCTTAAAACGAATATTGATGACATTTCCACCTTGACGCTCGACATCCAAGTCGAGATCAAATGCATCGTCGGCTGCCTCTAATGCCACCTCTAAAGATTGCAATAAATTGCTTCCCAGTTGATAGAACTGCTTGTCATCAATGGTTTCTACGCCCGAGTTATTTGGATTCATACTGGAGTCCTGCATGCTATATTCAATCATTCGTTTTAGAGACATTCATGATAGCGACTCTTAATAAAGCCTTCTACTTTAGCCTTCTAATATCCCTTGCAGGGTGTGGGGTAAGGGGCCCGCTATATTTGCCAAATGTACCGCCCGTGCCGCCCGCTCCTGCTGAGCCAGAACCTAAAGGCAAACTCTATCCACCCCAAACTCCTGCTAGCCCAAGCACTTTCTCATCGGCCAAGTAATGACAAGTAAAGCAATTCCTCTTCCTCAGTTATCCGGATTTACCGAGCGCAATGGCAACTGGTATGCCGAAGATATTCCTCTCCCAGATTTAGCAAAAGAGTTTGGAACGCCGCTATATATCTATAGTAAAAAGGCTCTCACCGAGGCCTATCAAGCGTATGACCAAGCTTGTGTTGACTCACAAGGCAAACGTCGCGCACGTGTCCACTATGCAATGAAAGCCAATAGTAATTTAGCAGTGATTGATTGCTTTAAAAACCTCGGTGCTGGTTTTGATTTAGTCAGCGGCGGCGAATTAGCTCGCGCATTTGCAATTGGAGCTGATCCAAAAAGTTTTGTGTTTGCTGGTGTTGGTAAATCTGCTACAGAGATCGCTACTGCCTTGCAGGCTGGAGTTAAATGTATCAACGTTGAATCCATTGCCGAGTTACATCAAATTAATCGCGTTGCAACTAAGCTGAACTGTCGCGCCCCTATTTCTTTGCGTGTTAATCCAGATGTAGATGCACAAACCCATCCATATATATCCACTGGTTTAAAAGGTAATAAATTTGGTATCGCTTATCACGAGGTTTTAAAAACCTATCGTGAAGCATCACAACTTTCCCAAATTGATGTTGTGGGTATTGATTGCCACATTGGTTCGCAGATCACTTCTACCGCCCCTTATATGGACGCCCTAGATAAAGTACTAGATCTCGTCGCTCAGCTGAAAAATGAAGGTATTGTGATTCACCACTTAGACCTAGGTGGTGGGCTCGGAATCTCATACAGCGATGAAACTCCACCAGACATTACTGAGTTTACGAACACTCTTTTAAACCGAGTTGCTGAGCGTGGTTTTGGTCACTTAGATATTGTTCTTGAACCTGGGAGATCGCTGGTTGGTAACGCTGGCGTCTTGCTAACGACTATTGAATATTTAAAGCCGGGCGCTGAAAAGAACTTCTGTATTGTTGATGCGGCCATGACGGAACTGATGCGTCCAGCCTTATATGAAGCACATCACGGCATTGTTCCTGTTCAAGCCAAGTCAGTAAAGAGTGAAACTTATGATGTTGTTGGTCCAGTTTGCGAATCAGGCGACTGGCTAGGCAGAGACCGTGTACTAGCGGTTGAAGAAGGCGACCTTCTCGCCATTCTTTCTGCAGGTGCATATGGTTTTGTCATGGCATCAAACTACAACACACGTCCTAAACCTGCGGAAATTATGGTTGATGGCAAAAATGCTTATGTCATTCGTGCCCGTGAAAAAACTGCCGATTTATTTGCAAGCGAAAAAGTTTTACCAAAATAAAGCGCATGATTCAATTTACTCATTTAGAAATGACGAGCAACAAAAACCCCGCTATATGAGCGGGGTTTTTTATTCAAGACTTTAAATACTTCTTAATGTAAACCAGCCATGTAATCAGAAACTGCTTTCATTTCTAGATCAGAAAGTTTGGTAGCAATCGTAGTCATTTGGCTGCTATTTTTACGAACGCCTTCGCGGAATGCAAGTAATTGTGCATTCGTGTATTCGGCCCACTGACCGCCTAAACGTGGGTACTGCGAAGGAATACCAGCACCTGTCGGGCCATGGCATGCAGCGCAAGCTGGTACACCTTTAGCGGCAATACCACCACGGTAAATACTTTGACCTAATTCGATAGTTGCCTTATCTTGTGCAACACCTAATGAAACAGGTTGCTTCACCAAGTAAGCCGCAATGTTTTGCATATCTTGATCGGTCAATGTCGCAGCCATACCCATCATGATGGGATTAGCGCGAGTACCTTCTTTAAAGTTTTTCAATTGCTTTGCCGTGTAAGCTGCATGCTGAGCGGAAAGCTTTGGCCAAGTGCCAACAGCGCTTTGGCCTTTAGGGCCATGACAAGTAATGCAGGCGACTACGCCGCGCGTTGCATCACCATTTGAATACAGCGCTTCACCAGCAGCAGCATCAACCTTTGGCTTGCCTGGTACGGCATCCTTAGCTTCTGCAGCAGGAGTCATTGGAGCGGCATCAGCAGCAAAAACTGAACCTGATAAGCCAATCAGAGCGAAAATAGAGAAAGCCGCAAAACCAGCACATAAGCCAGTTAATTTGGAGATTTGGGAGGTTTGACGCATTATGTTTACCTTGGCAAAAATTCCTAAAAGTGTTTGGGCCCTGCATTTACAACTTTTTACCCAACACCATGAGATATTTCATGATTTGCGTGATTTTACAATAGCTTCTGGACATGTCGAAACTCTTTCAAGCCCGATTCGCCACCACAGTCAATGACACCCATTGCCTGCCCGCCCCCCCTTTGCGCGAGGTGGCCTTTGCCGGTCGCTCAAATGCAGGCAAATCGAGTGCGCTGAACGTCCTTTGTAACCAAAAAAGGCTGGCTTTTGCCAGTAAAACCCCTGGACGCACCCAACACATCAACTATTTTGGGATTTTTGCAAAAGACGATCTTTTAGGCTATTTGGTGGATTTGCCTGGATACGGCTATGCTGCCGTCAATCATGAGACCAAATACCACTGGAATGCCCTTCTAAGCGACTATCTTCAAGAGCGGGAGCAGTTGGTAGGCATGATCCTGATTGTAGACTCTAGGCGCGGCATAACCGAACTAGATGAGCAAATGATTCAGTGGTTTGTACCTACTGGCAAGCCCATTCATGTTTTGCTCAGCAAATGCGACAAACTCAATAAAAGCGAGTGCAAGCACGTCCTGGAGGCGGTGCGTAAACAATTACAACAATATGACCCTGCTCTGCCAGATGGCAATGGCGAATCTAAACAACTTACGGCACAATTATTTTCTAGTACCAAACGTATAGGTCTTGAAGAAGCAGACAATATTGTTATTAAATGGCTATTTGAAGCAGAGACTAAAGAAGATGAGATCACCAACTAGATCATTGCTTAACTTTCCTGGGCATCGTCCTCGTCGCATGCGTCGCGATGATTGGTCACGTCGTTTAATGCAAGAAAACAGTGTCTCTGCGAGTGATTTAATCTACCCCATCTTTTTGCTTGAAGGCCAAGGTAAATCTGTGGCAGTCGCCTCCATGCCTGGCGTCAATCGCGTATCTTTAGATTTACTGTTTCCAGTTGCCCAAGAGTGTGTGGATTTAGGCATTCCGGTTCTAGCACTTTTCCCGGTCATTGATGCCGCACTAAAAACTCCCGATGGCAAAGAAGCCTTCAACACAAATGGATTGGTTCCGACTGCGGTTCTTGAACTTAAAAAACGTTTCCCTACTTTAGGCATCATGACAGATGTTGCGCTTGATCCATACACAAGTCATGGTCAGGATGGCATTCTCGATGAACAAGGTCGCATTCTGAATGACGAAACAACTGCGATCTTAGTTCAGCAAGCTGTTGCGCAAGCACAAGCTGGTGTTGATATTGTTGCACCGTCAGACATGATGGATGGGCGGATTGGAAAAATTCGTGAAGCCCTCGAACAAAAGCAATTAATTCACACTCGCATCATGGCTTATTCAGCCAAATATGCCTCTGCTTTTTATGGTCCATTTAGGGATGCAGTAGGCTCTGCCAAGAACTTAGGTAAGGCCGATAAAAAGACCTATCAAATGGATTGCGCCAATAGCAATGAGGCTTTGCGGGAGGTTGCCCTTGATATTAGCGAAGGCGCCGATATGGTGATGGTAAAACCTGGCATGCCGTACTTAGACATCGTTCGACGTGTGCGAGAAGAGTTTGACTACCCAACCTATGCATACCAAGTGAGCGGCGAATACGCTATGCTTAAAGCTGCAGCACAAAATGGTTGGTTAGATCATGATGCCGTCATGATGGAATCACTGCTAGCATTTAAGCGTGCGGGAGCTGATGGCATTCTGACTTACTTTGCCATTGAGGCAGCACGCCTGATTAAAGCAGCTAATAAATAATTTAATAATCAGCTATTTCGCTGCTGCTTTAATTTTTCAGCGCACTCTTAAGGCGTTCAATAAAACGCTGAGGGGGCATATAGCCAATTACACGTAACTCTTTTTGTTCTTCAGAATTTTGATTGAAGATCAAAATTCCTGGTGGCCCAAATAGACCAAAGCGTTTCAATAAGGTTTGGTTCTCAAGGCTATTCGCAGTGACGTCTGCTTGCAATAATATTATTTGCTTTAGTTCATTCGTGACTTCTGGATTTGCAAAAGTATTAACTTCCATTTCTTTACAGCTGATACACCAATCAGCATAGAAATCAAGGAGCACTAATTTTTTTTCTTCTTTGGCTTTGCTTAACTGCGCATCTAGTTCTCCAGGCGTATGAATCACGACAAAAGCAAGCTCACCTACTCGATGGATGTTTTGACCATTCACTGTTTTTGTGATCCCACCGGCATCATTTTTTTGCAGCAATGGTGAGGCAATCCAAAGGGCTGTAGCGACCAATAAAACACCCAGGGTACGTTGCAGCCAAACCATCCAAATACCGGTGGATGGAATCAAAATACGGGCTTCAATCGCAATAAATAGAAGCGGTAAACCCATTCCTAGGGCCATGACAAAGAGCAAGCCTGCGCCTAGGCTCATAGAACCCGTCTGCGCAATAAAGGCTAGGACACCCGCTAAAGGGGCTGTAATACAAGGACTGGCTACCAGAGTAGAAATACCTCCCAAGGCAAAGGCACCAAGTAAGCTACCACCCTTTTGACGCCCCGCCAGCTTATCTACATGGTGATGCCAGGATTGTGGCAAACGCAGGTCATACAAACCAAACAAGCTACCAGAAAGAGCGAGGAGCAATAAAGCAAAAGCTGCTAATGCAAATGGACTTTGCAATACACGCTGCACACTTCCACCAAGAGCTGCCATCAGGATGCCGGCTAAGGCATATACCATTGCCATACCTAAGACATAAGCGATCGCCAGAAGGCTGGCTCGGCCCTTAGATATGGCTTTACCATCCTGGGTCCCAAAGATCACACTCGATAAGATAGGCAACATGGGGAGAACACAAGGTGTAAACGCCAAAGCCAAACCTAAAACAAAAAAGGCTAAAAATAAGTAAGTGGTGGATGTATTTTCTAAAAAACGGCCAATTGCACTCACGTCATCACGCTGGCGCCACAAATCAGAGAGACTAAATTCAGCCTTATCTGCATTGACTGGAGATGCTTGAGATTGAGTACCATCTAAGATATCTGGTATCGGAGCTGCCCTAACGCCAGGCCCAGCAAGCAAAAATTTCAGAGTCATTGGCGGGTAACAGATTCCGGCTTCAGCACATCCCTGCAAAGTAGCTTCGACATGCATGGGCTTACTGGCAGAAGGCTTAACGTCAAGCAAAACCATGAATGGTTGTTTATATACCTGCAATTTTTTCTGAAAGGTTTCATCAAACTTTTCCATGCCATGAGGCAATGAGGGGCTTATATTAATTAGGTTTCCGGCTTGTGTGCCCGCTAGGAACTTTAGTGATTCTTGGTAGATGTAATAGCCCTTGGCAGGCAAAAACTCTATTTCAATTTGATTGGAGTTATCCAGCCAAGTAGCCTCAACTCGAAACGCTTTTTCTGGAGGCAAGAAATCCTGTGCAGCAAACACTTGTGCGGATAAAAGCAAAAATAGAGTGAAGATTTTTACTGCGAATGAATGGATTCTCATGACTTCGAATTTACCTCAGACTCTACCCACTTACCGTATTTCTCATCATATTGCTCTGGAGAGAAGGCCAATATTTCAGGCAAGTCATAGGGATGAGTCTTTTGAATAAAAGCAGAAATCTCCAGCCACTTTGATTTTGTTGTTTTTGCTGAGAGAAGAACTTCATACTCTTCACAAACCTTACTCTCCCAGCGGTAAATCGATTGGATGCCATCCGTAAGCTGCACACAAGCTGCCAAATTTTTCTCCACCAAGCCATGAGCCAAGTCTTTGGCAGCCTCTAAATTGGGAAGGCTAGTAAGCACCACCAAAAGCTTGCTGGAATTGGTTAGAGAGTTTTCAGACATTTCGTATTTATAACCTGATAAATGAAAAAAGCCAGACCGAAGCCTGGCTTTTTAGCGCAACTGAGAGACTTAAGCCTCTTCAGCTACAACTGCTGTTTCTTCAACTTCTGGGCGATCTACCAACTCAACCAAAGCCATTGGGGCATTGTCGCCATGACGGAAGCCAAACTTCAAAATACGAAGGTAGCCACCTGGACGTGTTGCGTAACGTGGGCCGAGTTCTGTAAAGAGCTTGGCTACGATATCGCGATCACGTGTGCGATTAAATGCTAAGCGACGGTTTGCTAAGTTGTCTTTTTTACCCAGGGTAATCAAAGGCTCAACAACCATGCGCAATTCTTTTGCTTTTGGCAAAGTCGTTTTAATGACTTCGTGCTCCAAAAGTGAATTGGACATATTGCGCAGCATCGCTAGGCGATGTGAGGATGTTCTGTTTAGTTTGCGTAAGCCGTTTCCGTGACGCATGATGCTTCCTTTCTAATTATTTCTCGAGGTTAGCTGGAGGCCAGCTTTCGAGTTTCAT